>Ga0172369_10004242_pt1 | contig 18313 bp, 13 predicted proteins | sample LakKiv25m_FD_114539 | JGI IMG/M metagenome (GOLD analysis project Ga0172369, IMG submission 114539) | Freshwater microbial communities from Kabuno Bay, South-Kivu, Congo - kab_022012_11.25m | ecosystem: Environmental > Aquatic > Freshwater > Lake | place: Democratic Republic of the Congo...
ACAAATAAGTCGCTGCAGGTGCTGGCAAAGGAGATTGGAATGGAGGTGGAAGTACGCCCGGTACCGGTTGAGGAACTTTCTGAGTTTGAAGAGGTGGGCGCCTGCGGCACTGCCGCAGTCATCTCTCCCATCTGCTCCATCATTGACCGCGACACCACACACGGGTACCATTACTGCAAAGAGGGGAAGGTTGGTGCGGTTTCCTCCAGGCTTTACACCATGCTGCGTGCCATTCAGGAAGGGGAGGCTGAGGATAAGTACGGGTGGATAACCGTTCTTGAGTAAGGAAAGAGGGTATTGGGGTGTGAGAGTAAGAGGGTATAAGAGTAAGGGGGTATGAGAGTGAGAGGGTAAAGAAGATTTCCCGGAATTAATGGTAATCCATGGCGATCAGGTCGCCCCTGCAACCAGGTCGCCTGCAACCAGGTCGCGCCTACAAAACAGCCGCCATTTGTTTCTGCAACGTCACCGCCTCTTCGCGGGCTTTTTTTGCAAAATCTTTTCCTGATGATGCGTAAATGATTCCCCTTGAGGAGTTTACAAGCAACCCACAGTCTTTGTTCAAGCCATATTGAGCTACCTCTTCAAGGCTGCCCCCCTGGGCACCGACACCGGGAACCAGGAGAAAATGATCGGGGATCAGTTGACGGATCTCCTGAAGTTTTTCTGCTTTCGTGGCCCCCACCACGTACATCATGTTGGATTCGGTACCCCAGCTGAGAGACTTGATCAGGACCTCTTCGAAGAACCTGAAGTTGGTCTCGTTTGAGGTCATCATCTGAAAATCGTCCGACCCTTTGTTAGAGGTTAGAGCCAGCAGGATCACCCATTTTCCGTCAAACTCAAGAAACGGTTTAACCGAATCTTCGCCCATATAAGGAGCAACAGTTACGGCATCAAAATCCAGGCCCGAAGAGTTCGGGTCAAACACCGCTTTCGCATATTGTTTGGAAGTATTCCCGATATCCCCGCGTTTGGCGTCAGCAATGGTGAATACCTCTCCTTCGTAGGTGTTGTTGATGTATTGGATCGTTTTTGTAAGGCTTTGCCACCCGCGCACTCCGTGACACTCGTAAAATGCTAAATTCGGCTTGTAAGCGACGGCAAGATCGATTGTTGCATCTATGATCACTTTGTTGAACTCAAATATGGGATCCTCTGCATCCAGGAGGTGTGACGGGATTTTTGCCGGGTCGGTGTCCAGCCCGATGCAGAGAAAGGAATGCTTGCGGCGGATCAGCGAGATTAAATCACTTTTATTCATGATTTTTCAATTTAAAAAATAGGATCCCGATATCACTGATGTTACTGATTTCCACTCATAGATTTATCAGTGAATACCTTGTGACAATCTGTGTAATCCGTGTTCAAAAATAAGAAAAATTAGGAGACAGCCGCTTTCAGCCGTTCCGCATTTTCCGCCAGCTGAAGCGCATCAATGAGAGGTTGTACATCACCGTCAACAATAGCATTCAGGTTGTACAGGGTCATATTGATCCGGTGATCGGTAACCCGGCTCTGGGGCCAGTTATAGGTGCGGATCTTAGCCGAACGGTCACCTGTAGATACCATCGTTTTCCTCTTTTTTGATATCTCGTCGAGGTATTTGCTGTATTCCAGCTCAAACAAGCGGCTTCTGAGCACCTTCATCGCTTTCTCATAGTTCTTCGTCTGGGACTTCTCATCCTGACAGGAGACAACAATGCCTGATGGGATGTGCGTCAGACGGATGGCAGAGTAAGTTGTGTTGACTGACTGGCCGCCCGGTCCGGAAGAACAAAAGGTGTCTTTTCTGACATCGGCCGGCTTGATTTCCACCTCAAATTCATCCGCTTCGGGCAACACGGCAACCGTTGCTGCCGATGTATGCACCCGGCCCTGGGTTTCGGTGTCGGGAACCCGTTGCACACGGTGAACTCCCGACTCATATTTCAACTGGCCATACGCTCCTTCGCCTATAACATCAAAGATGATCTCCTTGAACCCACCTGCTGTTCCTTCGGTATAATCTACCAGCTCGGCTTTCCAGCGACGGGTATCACAATAACGGGTATACATCCTGTAAAGATCCCCTGCAAACAGGCTTGCTTCGTCGCCTCCTGTCCCGGCCCTGATCTCCACGATGGCATTCTTTACGTCCTGGGGGTCGGAAGGAATCAGCATCAGGCGGATATCCTCTTCCAGAACACCGCGTTGCTCAAGAAGCGTATCAAGCTCCTCCCTTGCCATCTCCCGCATCTCCTCATCCTTTTCAGTTGTGAGCAACTCTTTTGCATGATCTATGTTGGCACACATGTTCCGGTACTTGTGATACGCATCAATGATCGGTGTCAGTGCCTTGAAATCACGGTTCAACTTGATATAACGCTTCATATCGCCCGTGACTTTGGGATCATTCATCTGCTCAGTAATCTCATCATACCGTTTCTTGATCGCTGCCAGTTTGTCTAACATGTTTCTATTGTGTTCAGTTCTCAGTCTTCAGTCTACAGTCTTCAGTCTTTATCTTAATATTACGTCTTACTTATTACCTCCACACCTCCACACCCCCATACTCCCATACTCCCATACTCCCATACTCCCATACTTATCTCCACGTCGTGCAAAATTACAAAAAAAGGCTATATCTTTCAATCAGGATGCCTTACTGGCCGCTGTATAATTTGTTTTGCGTACGGATAGCGATCACTGTGGACGGTAAACCCTGCACTTCATAAGAAAGGACACGGCAAGTGCTCCGGATAACGGATTCCCTTCTTCCATCCGTTCAGGATGCCATTGGACTGCCAGCAGGAAAGGTTGTCCTTCACGTTTGGTCAGTTCAATCCCTTCGATCAACCCGTCGGGACCGTATGCGCTGGCCTTCAGATCAGGTGCCATTGTTTTCACAGCCTGGTGATGATTGGTGGTAACAACAGCCGAATCGCAGTTGCAGAGAGTATGAAGCAGCGAGTACGGTTCAACATGAACTGTGTGAAAACAGGTCAGGTAATCATCACATTGGTGGAGGGTGGTCGAATTGAAGTCCTTTGGAATATCAACGAAGAGTTCACCTCCGAAAATGACATTCAGGAGCTGTTCACCACGACAGACTCCAAATATCGGCATTTTAAGTTCCAGGGCCCTGAGCACCAGGTTGATCTCCAGGGTATCCCTGAAATAGTTGATCTTGCCGCATCTGGCAGTATCGCCGGCATCGCCGTATATCCCCGGGAAAACATCCTCCCCTCCGGTGAGGAGAAGGCCGTTGCAGGAATTTAATATTTTCAATGCTGAATCAACCGGAAGGGGATAAAGGTTGACATACTGAACTGTAGAGTCTGCCCGTTTCAGCCAGTTGATGTAATTGTCTGATGCTTTGGAGATAGCGATTACAGGTGGAGGAAGCGATTTTTGACAGGAGGTGGCAGCATGAAGGAGGAGAAACAAAGAGGAGGCAAACAGAAAAACCCCGGAGATTTTCATGAAAATGGTTGGTATTAATTTGTAAATGGTTCAGGTTTAGGTTTCTGGAGGCCAGGATTAGGACTTTGATCCACTCCGCGGATAAAGTATTTTGTCTTGCCTCTCCAGGGGAAAGTCATGTATCGTTTGATGTAACGAAGGTTCACCCTTTCACCCGAGAGGGCAACCTGTTCCAGAAGTTTGACGATGGAATCGTTTTCAGGTTCGACTGAGAAGTCAAAGGTTCCGGCTATCGGGCTGACATTTTTTAAGGCCCCGAATGATGCCAGGTCCAGCTGGCCTTCGTAGGTCTTCCAGATAATCCCCTGTTTGCTGATCCGTAAAACGGTCCCGGCACGAACACCTTCGTCGTATACGCCCCAGTAAAAGAAGGTGAATACTCCGAACAGAATGACCAGGAGAATAACAACAGTGTAGGTCAATGCTTTTTTCATTGGTTAATAACTTTGATTTTAATGGCCACATGGAAAATCCATCATAAACATTCGCGGTTGGCATGAATGGCGTTTGTATGGATATTTCATGTGATTGGATTTATTGGTAGTCGAATGTACCTGCGTCGGTGGAAATAGTCAGTTTACGGCTGTCTGCTTGTTCACATCGTCCGATGATGCGCGCATCTAAACTGAATTCTGAAGCGATAGCAAGAATCCGGTCTGCTGTCTGTTCCGGCACGTAGAGTTCCATCCGGTGGCCCATGTTGAATACACGGTACAGCTCCTGCCATGAGGTTCCCGATTGGGTTTGGATCAGTTTAAAGAGGGGAGGGGGCGGGAAAAGATGATCTTTGATTATATGGAGCCTGTCAACAAAATGGAGGATCTTGGTTTGACCTCCTCCGGAGCAATGGATGATCCCATGGATGTCAGTGCGGTTCTCTTCAAGTATCCTTTTGATCACCGGAGCATAAGTCCGCGTAGGCGAGAGCATCAGCTTCCCGACATCAAAACCATCAACTTCGGTTGGATCTGTCAGATTCTTCAAACCCGAATAGACCAGGGTTTCTGGTATCATCTCATCAAAACTCTCCGGGTAACGGTGGGTGTAGATTCCGTTCAGGATATCATGCCGGGCCGATGTAAGGCCGTTACTGCCAATACCACTGTTGTAATGATCTTCGTATGATGTTTGCCCGAAGGAAGCAAGTCCGACAATCACATCCCCTGCCTGGATCCTGGCATTATCAATGACCTGCGATCTGGGCATCCGGCAGAAGACGGTGGAATCAACAATGATTGTCCTGACCAGGTCTCCAACATCTGCCGTCTCACCCCCGGTAGAGTGGATCCCGACGCCAAGGCTTCTCATCCTGGTTAGAAATTTCTCAGTGCCCTCGATGATGGCATTCAGAACATGCCCGGGAATTCGTTGCTTATTCCTGCCTATTGTGCTTGATGTCAGAATATTATCCAGAGCTCCCACACATGCAAGGTCATCAAGGTTCATCACGATGGCATCCTGGGCAATCCCTTCCCAGACTGAGAGGTCGCCTGTCTCTTTCCAGTAAAGATAAGCAAGTGAAGATTTGGTGCCTGCCCCGTCGGCATGCAGGATGTTGCACCACAGCGGATCGCCGCCCGCGATATCTGGAATTATTTTACAGAAAGCTTTTGGAAAGAGTCCCTTGTCCAGGTTTTTTATAGCCGCATGAACTTCCTCTTTTGCAGAGGAGACTCCCCGTTGGTCGTATTTCGAAGGTTGTGCCAACCTACTCAAAAATAATTTTACTCTCAGTGGGATCAACACTGAAAGCTCCGAATTGCTTCATTGTGCCGGGACCAAAATAGATCTGGTTTTTAAGTTTCTGGTTAACGGTGGCTTTTAAATCCCTGGCTATGTTTTTTCCGATCCGCATCTCACGGATATTGATGACGGCATTGTTTGCAATAGTTCCCTCGCCAATCAGCTGAGTGGCATCCCCGATAAAATCATTCCTGTCGATGGCCCCGCTGGTCAGCAGCCTCATGGCTTCAGCGGTGGAAATATAAAATTCTTTCTCCCTGGGGTCGTACTGGAACGTTGAAGTGATGCCGTTTATATAACACGTAGCTTCAAAGTTCTCTTCTTTGGTTAATACGTAAGTGACACTGTTCTCTTCAGGTTCAACCACAATCTCTATGGCAGGTGCCGGTTTTTTGGTTACCTTGGTTTTGGGGATGAAATCATTCCGGAGGATGGCAAAAGCGGTACGACGGTTCAGCTGATGGGCAGCCTCTTTAACGGCTGTGTTTGGCAATGAATTGATCAGTGAATCCGTAAGCACAGTTCCTGCGGTAAACGTATAGCCTTCCTTTGTAACATCCCGGTTCAGAACGCGGGGAACCCTCTCCCCATATCCTTTTGCTACAAGTCGTTCAGGATCTATCCCGCGGCTGATCAGGTAATCAACCACCGATTGGGCTCTCCGCTGGGAAAGGATGTCATTCCTCTCTTCCGTATCCCGGGAGTCGGTATGGGCAGCCAGTTCGATAACGATGGTTTCATTGGCATCGAGGGTGGCGATAAGCCCCTGCAGCGAATCCTGGAATTCTGGCTTCAGATCCCATTTTGCCAGGTCATAAAGAATATCCGGCAGTACCACAGGCTTCTTCGGGATGGGTGTTAATACAATGTCCCGTGTGAGGTCCCGACTCGACTCGAAGCCGACGGTGGTCTCGGTCGCTTTTTCGTTGAAATAATCCTCCTTTGTCACCATGATCTCATACGTGGTGTTTGGCAGGATCTGATTCTTGTTGAAGACATACCGGCCTCGTGGATCTGTATTGTACGTTGCAGTTCTGCCATCGGTGCCAACCAGGCTCACATGGGCTCCGTCAACAGGCTGGAGTGTCAGATAGTCAGTAACATATCCTTCAAGGGTGAAATATACCGGTGGGATAACGAACGAATATATGTCATCTTTTCCTCGCCCGCCCGGACGGTTGGAAGAGAAAAAACCCTCTTCGGGTTCATCCATGTTGAATACGATGGCAAAATCATCTGCATGTGTATTGATGGGGTATTTCAGGTTTTCCGGGGTGGCCCAATTGCCGTCGGTTTCGGTGCTGACAAAAATATCAAGGCCTCCCATGCCGGGATGCCCATTGGAAGCGAAATAGAGAATCGTATCACTTCTGAGAAAAGGAAACATCTCATCACCAGGCGTGTTGATCGCCGGGCCCATATTGATGGGACGCGTATAACCGCCTCCCTTGGCTTTTTTAGTGATCTTCCAAAGATCTTTTCCACCCATTCCTCCTGCACGGTCAGACGAAAAAATGATCAGGTTTTCATCGGGCGACAGGGCAGGGTGCCCGTTTGCAACGGTGCTGTCAAGTCCCAGTTCGAGCATGGTAGCATCTCCCCAGTTTGTCCCTCCGATCCGGTTTGCCTTATATATGGCGCATCCGTTTTTCTTTTCGGGTTCATTCCAGCAGCGGGTAAAATACAGCGTGGTAAACCGGCTGTTAAATTGTCCCGATCCTTCATTCGCATCTGTATTCACCGATCCTTCCTGATCAATAAGTACAGGATTATTCCAGTCTCCTTTCCTGTCTTTTCTCGCGAAAAAGAGATCTGTGAATTTCATGCCGGTCCAGTTGTCGTTGAATTTTCCCTTTGCGGCGTCACGATTGGATGTGAATACGATTGAGTTGAAATTCTTATCCGCATAGGCAGGAGCGAAATCGTCTTCACGGCCTGAAATCTTTTTCTGAAGTTCGACGGTATATTTGGAGGGATTCCCGATCCACTCTATTGCCTGGTTGCATGATTCAATGCCGGTCTGGGAGACGGAATCATCCGGGAAGAGTTCCTTGTATGCGGTATATTGCTCGATGGCATCCTCGTACTTACCGTTGGTTTTGAGGGCGTCTGCGTAAAAAAGAAGGATCTTAGGATTATTCTTCAGGTACTTGTCTCCGGTCAACCGTTTATAAGCGACTTCTGCCCGTTTCGTGTTGTTCATCATCCGGTAACACTCTGCCATCTGAAATGATATCCGGTCCCTTTCATCCCTGTTTTTCTTAACTTTCGAATACGCTTTCTGGTACTTCTCGAGGGCTAAAGCGTATTGCTGATCAGCGAATGCCAGATCAGCGGCTTTGGAGAACTTTTTCTGGGCTGTGACCTCTCCTGAGATAACCAATAAAATTGAGAGAGTGAGGAGAGTAAATAGATATTTCATGACAGAAGCAATGGTTCAGGCAAGATTAACGTGCAAATATACTAAATTAGTACAACCAAAAATAGTGTGCTGTCGGCAGTTGGCAGTTGGCAGTTGGCAGGAAGAAATGAAAAAATTTGGAATTGAGGTATAATCTTTTAGGTGGTTTTCGGATAAAATAGGAAAACAATGCGAATTTTTAAAGAATTAATTGGGATTTATTGAAAAGTAGACACTTTTATAATCCCATGGTCTTATAAATCTTGTGCTTATATTGATAAGGAAAAGGCACATAAACTGTGCTCAGAAGTTGAGGAAATCGGCCTACTTCTTCTTCTTACTGGCCAACAGTTCCTTCTTCTCCTTCACCCGTTTTCTCCAGGTTATGACATCATAAGCAATAGGAGTAGCCACGAAAATGGAAGAGTATGTTCCGACAATAACCCCGATCAGCATAGCGAATGTAAAACCCCGAAGTACCTCGCCGCCAAATATGAAGATGACAATAAGTGTCAGGAAGGTCGTTCCCGATGTGTTGATTGAACGGCCCATGGTGCTGTTGATGGCGCCATTGATGTTCACGGCCAGATCTCGTTTAGGGTAGAGAATGTTGTACTCCCTGATCCGGTCAAAGATGATTACAGTGTCCATAATGGAATAACCGATTACGGTGAGAATAGCTGCAATGAAAGATTGATCCACCTCCATTCCGAATGGAAGGATCCCGTGAAAGACAGCAAACATTCCGATGATGATCAGGGTGTCATGGAAGAGTGCTATGACACCTCCCAGTCCGTATTGCCAGTTTCTGAAACGCACTGCAATATAGATAAAGATGATGATCAGAGAGAAGCCGACAGCAAAAACCGCCTGCCAGATCAAGGCATATGAGATCGCAGGGTCGATCCGCTGGGAACTCAATTCACCGATGATTTTTCCCGGATCGTTTGATTTAAATTCTTCATAAGTGATCCCGTTGGCATAATAGCCTTTGATCCCATCGAACATAGTGACATCGACGATCGAGTCGGCAGAGATAGACCGGTCATCAATCAGGTATTTCGTTGTGATCTTCACCTGGTTCATCGGGCCGAATGTTTTCACCTCCGGGGATTCTCCAAACTTAAGACGGAGTGATTCCCTGATGTCATTGGTGTTGACAACCTGGTCGAATCGCACCACATAACTGCGTCCACCGGTAAAATCGAGGCCAGGATCAAGTCCCCTGAAACCGATAAATAACAATCCGATGAGGAGTACGGTCCCAGAAGCAATATAGAGTTTCTTTCTTGGTTTGATGAAATCGAAATTGAGGTTTGAGAAAAGATTCAGTGTATACTTGTTCCCTACAGTGATATTCATGTTGCGATCCAGCATACTCTCAAACAAGAGCCTTGCAAGGAAGACGGCAGTAAACAGGGAAATCAAAAGACCGATTACCAGTGTTGTTGCGAAGCCCTGTACGGGGCCCGATCCGAAAATATAAAGGACGATACCGGTCAGAATTGTTGTCACGTGGCTGTCAATGATAGCTGAGTAGGCATGGCGGAACCCGTCTTTGACCACCAGGCGCATCCCTTTTCCAGCGCGGATCTCTTCCCGCATACGTTCATAAATGATCACATTGGAGTCGACCGCCATAGCCATGGTAAGAACGATACCGGCGATACCGGGCAGGGTGAGTACCGCTCCGATTGATGCCATCACTCCTAACAGGAAGAAAACGTTTGCCAAAAGGGCAAGATCTGCCACATTTCCGGCCCGTCCGTAATAGATCGACATATATAAAAGTACGACCACAAATGCGATGATGAAAGAAAGAAGTCCTGACTGGATTGATTCACGACCCAATGACGGACCAACCACCTCTTCCTGGACGATCCGGGCAGGTGCCGGTAATTTACCGGCTTTCAGGATATTAGCCAGGTCCAGGGCCTCTTCAACGGACATTTCTCCCCCTGTGATGGAAGACATCCCGTTGGGGATCTCGGAGTTGACATTCGGATAGGACCTTACATAGCCGTCAAGAACGATGGCAATCTGCTTGCCAATGTTATCGCCGGTCAGACGTTTCCAAACCCGGGCTCCTTCGGCATTCATATTCATGGTCACTTCGACGCGCCCATTCTGATCGTAGTCCTGACGGGCATCGGTGACCACTTCTCCACCCAGGGCGGGGGAGCCATCGCGGGAAGTTACTTTCAATGCTACCAGTTCAAGCACATCCGGTGTGTCGCCTCTAGGTTTTACCGACCAGGCGAGCTTCATATCACGCGGGAAAATATTGAGGCCAAAAGCCTGGCGCAACATGCTGTTGATCCTGGCAGTGTCCTTGATAAATGCACGGCCTACCATCGCTGTTTGCCCGGGGACATACTGACCTTCTTCATTCTGATAAACAGCCGGGTTAAGATAAGCAAACAGGGGATTCGTCTTTGCATATTGGTCAAAGGACTGCTGGTCCTTTCCAGCGGCAGAAGAGGCACTTGTATCCTGCTCCATCTGTTGTAACAGGACATTTTCCTGTGCGGTATCGCCTGCCTGCCCTTCGGGTACTCCGGTAATTTCGGGCTGCTCGCCTGATTCCGTTCCGCCAGCAGGTTCTGTTGCTTCAGGGGTATCCCTTATCGTATCGGATTGTCCGGCATAAAGCGATGCAAGCCGCTTGTTTGCATCAGCAAAATAGGCGTAAAGATCAGGATACTGGTATGTTTCCCAGAACTCGAGTTGAGCGGTCCCCTGGAGGAGTTTCCTGACCCGCTCAGGCTCTTTGATGCCTGGAAGTTCGATAAGAATGCGTCGGGCTGTCGACATCCGGTTGATGTTGGGCTGGGTTACACCGAATCTGTCAATACGGGTTCTAAGAATATTGAATGTCCTGTCGATGGCAGCGTTGACTTCTTCACGGATCACTGCGATCACCTCCTCGTTGGTGGAGTTGTATGTGATGCGGTCTTTCAGCTCCATTGTGTTGAAGATGGAAGCAAGCTTGGCGTTTGGATCTGTCTCACGGAAGGATTCAATAAAAATATCAACAAAGTCGGCTGTGCTGGTCTTCTCTTTTTCGAGCGACAGTGCAAGTGCCCGGGTAAAGACAGGATCCTGGTTGTACCCGGAAAGGGCCCTGATGATATCAGGTACAGAAACTTCCATCGTCACGTTCATTCCGCCTTTCAGGTCGAGGCCCAGGTTGATCTCACGTTCTTTGATCTCTTTCAGTGTGTATTTTTTCAAAAGGATGTTGAGCACATCACTGCTGGCCAGCGAGTCATTAAAATATTCCAGCCTTCCATTGGCAATGGAATCGTACAGGTAGTCCTGAAGGTTAATATCTCCTTTTGCCAACCGGCTGGCTTGCTCCATCACCTGGGGAGCATGAGCATAATCATCAGCTTTCTGGGAATACCTGAAACCAATGAAAGTGAACGACAATTGGAAAAGACACACCAGTGCAAAAATGATCGCAAAGAATTTTACAACGCCTTTATTCTGCATGAAACTTTGATTTTATTGAATTTTATTCTCAGCTGGTTACATTCTGAATTCAGAAACAGCTTCTTTTTTTGAGCGTGCAAAGATAGGAGTTTCTTTTGAATTAACCAATATCCTGATATAAACGCTTGAGAACCTTTTCTCCCCTGCATCTGACGCCTGCCGATTCTTCCCGGAACCGCCACTCAATCGTGTCAATCAGTTCCTGGCGTAGATCAGGTTCTGCAAGGGATGCATTGTAAAGAACCTCCATTGCATGAACTTTTACCGCCGGGGTTTCAGATGGCGAAAGCAGCAGGTTAAAACAAAGGTTGATCAACTGCCCCAGGTTTGCTTTCGGCAGGGGAGAACGGGCCAGCATCCTGAGAGAGTGTCGCTTCAGCCCGTCATGACTGAACTCGGGCAGTCGGCAGCTTATTGTTTCTATCAGTGGAAGAAGCAGGTCGGGGAAGCTCTCAGTATACAAATCCAAAGCCCACACAGCCCGCCGGCTGGATGGTTCCTCATTGGCCAGGTAAATGGCAACCATATCCCCGAACAACTCCGGGCGTTGCCTTAGGATATCGAGAAGACGGTCGGCATGGGTTCTTCCGGACCCTGACGAGGCAATCTTTTTTAACTCTTCAAATTGATCGGTTCCCATTGATATGATCTTGGATCAGCTAAGTGCCAAAAGTAAAATATTTTTCCTGAAAAACGAACCCAAATAAAACTTTGATATATTTGTAAACAATTAAATCATTTAACTCACCCGGATTGGATAAAATACTGTGATGTAAGTCAGTTACATTAAATAAATATCTTATGAAATATCCATACAAACACCGTTCATACCAACCGTGAATGAAAACAATGGAAATTCCATGTGACCATTGAAATCAAAATTATTTACACATGAAAAATAAATATATTGACCTGATAGAACAAACATTTGACTTCCCCCAGGAGGAATTCAAAGTGGTTGAGGATGAGCTTTATTTCAACGGTGTTCCCCTGATGGATATCATCAAGCAATATGGTACACCATTGAAAATAACCTATTTACCGAAGATCAGCCAGCAGATACAGAAGGCGAAGAGGCTGTTTAACGTAGCGATGGCAAAAGTTGATTACCAGGGTGACTACAACTATTGTTACTGCACCAAAAGTTCACATTTCAGTTTTATCATGGAGGAGGCGCTTAAGAACGATATTCATATCGAAACATCCTCCGCCTTTGATATTCAGATCATCGAAGACCTTCATGAACGTGGATTGCTGAAAAAGGATCATTTCATCATCTGCAACGGTTTCAAGCGGGAGAGTTATATTGAAAATATTACAAGGCTAATTGCAAACGGATTCGTCAATACAATCCCTATCCTCGATAACCTGGAGGAGATAGATGCCTATTCTTCCATCCAGGAGAAGATGAAAGTCGGCATCAGAATTGCTTCGGAAGAAGAACCGAAGTTTGACTTCTATACTTCACGTCTGGGGATCCGGTACAACGACGTGGTGCCATTGTACATCGAAAAGATCAGGGATAATCCGAAATACGAGATGAAAATGCTTCATTTCTTTATCAATACTGGCATAAAGGATACCGCTTACTATTGGAATGAATTGCATAAAAGCGTGAATGTATATTGTGAACTGAAGAAAGTATGCCCCGAACTGAACTCCCTGAACATCGGGGGAGGGTTCCCTATCAAGAACTCGCTTGCCTTCAATTACGAATATGACTACATGGCGGAAGAGATCGTTGCTCAGATAAAAAGCATGTGCGAAAGAAACAGTGTGGAGGAACCGGAGATATTCACTGAGTTCGGATCATACACGGTGGGTGAAAGCGGAGCGGTTTTATTTAATGTCATTGACCAGAAAAAACAGAATGACCGGGAGGTCTGGGATATGATCGACAGTTCCTTCATGACTACATTGCCTGATACCTGGGCTATTCAGCAAAGGTTTATTTTATTGGGCATCAATAACTGGGATCAGGAATATGAGCGTGTTTTCCTGGGTGGACTCACCTGCGACAGCGAGGATTATTACAATGCAGAAGCCCATTCCAATGCCGTGTTCCTTCCGAAATTCAACCGTGAGAACCCCCTCTATATCGGGCTATTCCATACGGGGGCCTATCAGGAATCTATTGGTGGCTATGGAGGGATCCAGCATTGCCTCACACCGGCGCCGAAGCATGTGTTGATTGATATTGACGAGACCGGCGAATATTTTACAAAACTATTCTCTAAGGAACAGAGCTATAAGTCGATGCTAAAGATATTGGGATATTGATAATGGCAAGAATGACAAATGACATGATTGGGTAGGATAATATAAGAATTTCTTTAATTTTGAAGTGACGATTACGATGATCCCATGAAAAAAAGAAAAAAAACAATCTATTTAAAAGAAGAGGTCAGGCATGTAGACATAAAAGTGATCGATTCAACCCCCATCATTGATGCCATGCGTGACATGTCTTTTACGTCCCGCGACACAGCCGCTGCTGCTGACATCCTTAACCGGATGATAAAAGACAAGGGATGTACAATTTTTCTAACCCTGGCCGGCAGCACGAGTGCTGGTGGATGTATGCAGGTCTACGTTGATATGGTCAAACATAATATGGTAGATGCAATTATCGCAACCGGAGCCTCTATCGTGGATATGGACTTCTTTGAAGCGTTGGGGTTCAAGCATTACAAAGGATCTTCCTATGCGAATGATGCGGAACTGAGAAATCATTACATCGACCGGATTTATGACACCTACATTGATGAAGAAGAACTTCAGGTGTGCGATATGACCATTGGAAAGATTGCTGATACACTTGAGCCAAGACCTTACTCGTCCCGTGAATTTATCTGGGAGATGGGAAGATACCTCACAACGCACGCCAAGAAAAAGAATTCACTCGTACAGACCTGTTTCGAGCAAAACGTTCCCATCTTCTGCCCGGCTTTCAGTGACAGCAGTGCTGGTTTTGGACTGGTGAAACACCAATGGGATCATCCCGAAAAACATATGTCAATTGATTCCGTTGCTGATTTTCTTGAACTTACAAAAATAAAGATGGCAGCAAAAAGTTCCGGACTTTTTATGATCGGAGGAGGCGTCCCGAAGAATTTTGTTCAGGATACTGTCATTTGTGCCGAAGTGCTGGGAAAGGATGTACCCATGCACCAGTACGCCGTCCAGATTACTGTTGCTGATCCGCGTGATGGCGCCTGCTCCAGCTCCACATTAAAAGAAGCATCTTCGTGGGGTAAGGTTGAAACGGTGTATGAACAAATGGTGTATGCTGAAGCAACCTCAGTGTTGCCTCTTATCATCAGCTATGTTTACCATAAAAAAGACTGGGAAAAACGCAAACGATACAACTGGGCCGACCTCTTCAATAAATAATTTCAATGATGCGCAATGATGTGCAATGATGCGCAATTACCTCTTCCTGATCCACTTCCACAGTTCCCTGTAGGTCACCTTCTTTCCATACATCAAAATGCCGGTGTGGTAGATCCTTGATGCGATCCAGGTCGTACCCAGGAAGCCGGCCAGGAGCAAAGCCATCGAGATGGCTACTTCATAGACCGGAACCCCAAACGGAATCCTGATCATCATAACGACCGGTGATGTGAATGGGATCAATGAGAGCCAGAAAGCAACCGGGCCGGCAGGATCCTGAACAATGAACTGTGCCAGCACAATGGAGAGAATGAGAGGAGCTGTAAGAGGCAGCATAAATTGCTGGGTGTCCGCTTCACTGTCGACGGCCCCGCCTATAGCTGCGAACAGTGCAGCATACATCAGGTACCCGAACAGGAAAAAGAAAAGGAAAGAACCTATCATTACGGGGAAATCAATGCTGTTGATAGCTGCAAACACTTCATCTGCACCCTCTTCCTGCGTAGGTTCAGCAGGAAGATTGATCACCTGCCCGGCATCAAATGTCCCTGTCGTTTGCTCCATCAGTTGCCTGGATGATTCAGCGGGGATTGATTTTCCGGTTAACGTGGAAGTTACGCCTGTTATTATGATAAATGTGAGGACCACCCATAAGGCAAATTGTGTTAATCCCACCAGGCCAACACCAACGATCTTTCCCATCATCAGCTGAAACGGTTTGACAGAAGAGACGATCACCTCGACGATCCGGCTGGTTTTTTCCTCGATGACCCCGCGCATAACCTGCGATCCGAACATGAAAATGAAGAAGTAAATGAGGATAGCCCCGAAAATGGCCAGCACCATGCTTACTTCCGTATAACTCTTCTCCTCCTGTCCGTCAGCTCCGATCTTGATCGTATTGATGTCGACGGATGTCCTGATGGATCGCAACAGGTCTTCCACATTTACCGGCGAATCCTCCTCTTTTGTGAGATTCCGCAACTGCGCCTCGAGTTTCATGTCTTCGATCCGTTTCGACATGATATTCCGGATATAGCTTTTCACGTTGATATTTACCTGGGAGCCGGAATAAATTATTGCATTCGTTGGCAATGCAACTTCTGTCCTTGGGATGTACAGCAGCGCATAGTCCTTACTGTTTCCGAAATTTTCCTTGGCACTGTGGATGTCCGTCTCCAGGTAATGAAACCGTATGGTTTCCGAGTCTTTGAACTTTTCATGGAAGAGCCCGGTTTCGTCAACGACAGCTACCTGTTTCATCTCGTTGGTGGAGGTTGCAATATAGATGGGGACAATCACAATGCCTGCCATCAGCAACGGACCCAGGATAGTCATGATGATGAATGACCGTTTTTTTACGCGGGTGAGGTATTCGCGCTGGATGATCAAAAGGATCTTTCTCATGTTGAAACCTCTTTGTCAGTAACCACTTTGATGAAAATATCGTTCATGCCCGGGATGATCTCATTCAGGGAGTGTATCGTAACATGAGGCATCATGACAGAAAGCAGATCGTTCGGTTTTGCCTCCCGGGGAAGTTTGACCCTGACCGCCTGCAACGCTTCATCTGTCCTGGATTCCAGGATCTCAAACGATCCGGGAAGAATGGCCCGAAGGTCTTTTTCAACCGTATTGAATTGCACTTCGAAGGTGTTGGTCGCATACCGGTCCCTGATGGCTTTCACATTTCCGTCGAGGATCTTCCTTGCATTGTCAATCAGTGCAATATGGTCGCACAACTCTTCAACGGATGCCATGTTGTGGGTGGAAAAGATGATTGTCGAACCCGTTTCTTTAAGATTCAGGATCTCTTCTTTAAGCAGGTTAACATTAATTGGGTCGAATCCGCTGAACGGTTCGTCGAAAATCAGGAGTCGCGGCTGGTGGATGACTGTGACGATGAACTGGACCTTTTGCTGCATGCCCTTGGAAAGCTCTTCAACTTTCCGGTTCCACCATCCCATGATCTCAAATTTGGAGAACCAGTGACTCAACCTCTTTTCGGCATCAGGACGGGAGAGTCCTTTCAGCTGCGCCAGGTAAAGCGCCTGCTCTCCAACTTTCATTTTTTTGTAAAGCCCGCGCTCTTCGGGCAGGTAACCAATGGTTTCGACATCCTTCGGCTGAAGTTTCCTTCCCAGGAACATGAGTTCCCCTGTGTCGGGGGTGATAATCTGATTGATGATACGGATTAAGGTTGTTTTTCCTGCTCCGTTTGGTCCGAGAAGCCCGAAAATGCTTCCTTCGGGCACCTGTATGCTGACTTGGTCCAGTGCCTTGTGTGCAGCGTATTGTTTTGTGATATTGGTGGCGGAGAAGAGATCCATAGATTATTCAAAGTAATCTTTTACTTTAGAGAAAAAGCTACGGTCTTTTGCACTCGGGTCCGGCTGAAAATTGGGTGACTTGCCAAGTCTTTCAAGCAGGTTCTTTTCCTCTTTTGACAAAGTCTTCGGAGTCCATATCTGAAGCGTGACAAGCAAATCCCCTTTGCCTTCATATCCGTTGACACTGGGCAACCCCTTGTTCCGGAGCCGAAGGATCTTTCCTGATTGTGTCCCAGGTTCAACCTTAACTTTTACTTTTCCTTCGATGGTGGGGATCTCTATGGAAGTACCAAGCACGGCATCCGAAAAGGTAAGAAAATGGTTGTACAGAAGGTGGTTGCCTTCCCGTTCAAATTCAGTGTGACGGATCTCTTCAATCTGGATATAAAGATCTCCCGGGATACCTCCTCGAGCAGCGGCATTCCCATTTCCGCTCATAGAAAGTTGCATGCCTTCGGCAACACCTGCAGGGATCTTGATCGTGATGATCTCTTCTCCCTTTATCACACCATTGCCTGCGCAATCATGACACTTGTCTGTAATCACTTTTCCCTCTCCGCCGCAATTCGGGCAGGTGGATGTTGACTGCATTTGGCCCAGGAAGGTGGAAGTCACTCGTGTCACATGGCCGCTACCATTGCAAGTGGAGCATGTCTGGTAAGCGCTTCCGTTTTTGGCTCCGGTGCCGGTACAGGTCGAACACTGGATGTATTTGTTTACTTTGATCTTTTTCTCCACGCCGTGGGCAATCTCCTCCAGCGTGAGCTTTACCTTGACCCGCAGGTTAGATCCTTTGTGCACAGTACGTCCGGATCTACGTCGGCCGCCTCCGAAAAATGCTCCGAAAGGATCTTCAAATCCTCCGCCTCCTCCAAAAATATCTCCGAAATGACTGAAGATCTCATCAATGCTCATACCCCCGCTGAATCCGCCGAAACCATGGTTCCCTCCAAGTCCGGAATGACCGAATTTGTCGTAGCGCTGTCTTTTCTGCTGGTCACTCAACACCTCATAGGCCTCGGCGGCTTCCTTGAACTTCTCTTCCGCCACAGCGTCATCCGGATTTTTATCAGGATGGAATTTTAAGGCCTGCTTCCGGTATGCCTTCTTGATCTCTTCAGCAGTAGCAGTTTTCTCGATCTCCAGTATTTCGTAATAGTCTCTTTTCGTTGTCATGCACTCTGTTTCGTGTTGCGCGTTTCGTGTTTCGCGTTCAGCTTCCCACCACCACCCTTGCATACCTGATCACTTTCCCGTTTAGCAGGTACCCCTTTTCAACCTCATCCACCACTTTCCCTTTCAGATCGGGTGTTGGTGACGGAATTTCAGTTATAGCTTCATGGAAATCAGTATCAAAGGGTTCTCCGATGGTTTTCATCTGCTGAAGACCCTTTTGTGTCAGGATATTCAGAAACTTGTTGTATATCAGTATAATGCCATCTTTTAAGGATGAGTCGGAGCCGCCATTTTCAGAGAATGCTTTGAT
>Ga0172369_10004243_pt1 | contig 18311 bp, 14 predicted proteins | sample LakKiv25m_FD_114539 | JGI IMG/M metagenome (GOLD analysis project Ga0172369, IMG submission 114539) | Freshwater microbial communities from Kabuno Bay, South-Kivu, Congo - kab_022012_11.25m | ecosystem: Environmental > Aquatic > Freshwater > Lake | place: Democratic Republic of the Congo...
GAATCGATCATCGACGCGCTGGCGGCGGCCGGCTACTGGGAGCGCGATGTAAACTTGGATCTGCTGCGCTACGAGACTCCGACCGCCTTTTCCGAACAGGCCATCAGCGAGGCCAGGTCGGCACGCTGGCGAAAGCGCATGCGGGAAGCGCCGGCATTGACGGGCCGGAAAATCTTCGCGTTTGCGGATAGGGAGCCTGCCTGCGAACAGGCCTTCAGTCTTCGCGCGGATCACTACGGATTCACCGCCGGCGTTCATCTGGCATCGCCGGCGCTGCTTATGCGTTTCGACGGAGCCGTGCGGCACGGGGCGGAAGAACGCGCATTGGCACTCGACCTGCCTGACCGCGCGATCCCGCTGCTGCCGCCGGCGCTAACCGAGCGGGTGCTGCTGAACACCGAGCAATACCGTCCCTGCCTGACGCTGTTCATCCGCTTCACCCATGACGGCGCGCTGGAGCGTTTCCACTTTGCCGTTCGCCGCGTGAGAATCACGGATATACTACCTGCCGATGCCGCGATTGACCGGCATGAAAGCAGCCTGCAGCGGTTGAGCAATCTGGCCGCGCAGCTTCGCCGCCGGCGTCTGGAGGCGGGAGCGGTCGTGATAAACGAGCCGGAAGTAGAGGCGCGGGCCGATGATGATGAGGTGACCGTGCGCCGGCACGATCCGGACGCTCCCGGACGGCTGATCGAGCGCGAGCTGTCCATACTGAACGCATGCTTGAGCTGTTTGCCGAGCGCACTCCAGCGGAACGCCTGCGCATGGCAAGCGGGATGTTCGATACCGGAATTGCCCTGATGAAGGCCGGTATCCTCGACAAACAGCCCGATCTAACGGAAAGTGAGTTGAAAATCGCAATCTTCCGGCGATTATATTACGATTGCTTCAGCGAAGAGGAGATGAATCGCATCGAGGTATTCCTGGTGGAGAAGACCCATGTTGAATAGAGCCGCGATGGGACAATGTTCACATACTTGCCCCACCGCGGCTTTCAGTTTAGAAACCCATGCGGTGTATGCCGCCGGCGACGTCGCCGCTCTGCACGGTGACGGTACCGCCACCAGTGGTGATATCTAGGTTGTTGCCGATGGGGCCGGTCTCAACTTTGCCCGTCAAGGCGCCGGCCGTGATATCCATGTTGTTCCCGACGTTCGCCATCGAGGTGTTGATCTCATTGGCTTTACCGCCGTCCTCCACGGTGAATGTGGCATTGTTGGCGACATTGCCCAGCGAGATATTGAATTCCGCGATCTGACCTTCCAGGTGCAGCACCAGATCGTTGTCTACCGGGCCCAGACTAAGGGATTGCAGCAGCTTGCGCAGCTCCCGCACTTCATCTTCCAGGCGCGCGATGCGCGCCTCATCTTCCGCCGTCATAGTTTCCTCCAGTTCAGCATCGGTCTTCACATTCCGCAGGGATTCGACGTGCCTGCAGAGAACCGTCCAGCCTTTGAAGCCATACTCCAGGGCGAGCGCGTGCTGCACTTCCTGGAGTCGGATGATGGCCCGCAGGATCTCCTCGTCGGGTTTGCCGGCAAGGCGCGGGATGAAGCGCATGGTGGCACACGCATAGCGATTACCGTTCTGATGCGCCTTTAACAGGGTCCTTGCCTCATGACGGAGATGCCTGAGGCTGGCATGGGGTGGAAGCGTTTTTGTCGCGATGGCAACCTCCTTTCCTCGCCATCATGCCGATGGCGAAAATGGCCCGCCGCTTGCAAAATCGGGCGGAAAGAAGGCAGTGAAACTCGATACGGAAACGAAGGTGACCTTGGGTCTTCGCGCAAGCGAGGGGGCGTCCTTCAACACCCATGCTCACATTATAGTGCGATTTTTGCGGCCGTCAAGAAAGCTATGCTTCCGCCATCTCTTCCGCCAAAATTGCCGTTTCGTTGGTCGGTGTTGATTGCCGGTTGATGACCGGGCGCTTCCAGTGGCCGGACAGGTAGTAGGCGGTGCTGATCAGCATGGAGGCGACGAAGCTGGCGCCGATGGCGTACCAGACGCCGGTGACGCTGCCGAGGAGATGGGACAATATCCCGGCGAGGAGAACGCGGATAAGCCAGATGCTGATCAGCGAGACGATGGTGGTCACCAGCGTGTGCCCGGAGCCGTTGATGACGCCGTTGCTGGTGAAGGTGAAGGCGAAGAAAAGGTAGAACGGGCCGACGATGCGCAGGTAATCGACACCGAGGCGGATCACCTCCGTCTCGCTTGGCTTGACGAAGATGCGCAGCAGAACCTCCGGCATGGCGACGGCCAGCGCGGTGGCGATAAGGGTAAAGCCGCCGCTGAAGAGGAGGCCCCACCAGAAAATTTCTTTGATGCGGTGCAGCTTCCGCGCGCCGATATGCTGCCCGGCCAGCGTGGAGATGGCCAGGCTGAAGGTCATCGCCGGCATGAAGGCAAGCTGATCGATGCGCGAGGCGGCGCCGAACGCGGCGGTGGCGGCTTCGCCGTAATGGTTCACCAGGCTGATCACCACTACCATGCCGATAGCCACCAGCGACTGCTGCACGGAGGAGGGGATGCCGATGCGCACGGTCGCCCACACGGTAGGCCAATCGACGCGCAGCCGCGACCAGGTGGGCGAGACCGGCGATTTGCGGTAATGCATGTAAAGGAGCAGCGCCGCCAGCGCCGCCACCTGGGTGATCAACGACGCCCACGCCGTGCCGTTCAGGTCCAGCCTGGGGAAGCCCAGCCAGCCGAACATCAGCAGCGGATCGAGCACGGCGGTAAGAATGACGGACGCGGTCTGGAAATAAAGCGGGGTGGTGGAATCACCGATACCCTGCATCGCGTTGCGGGCGAGGAACAGTCCGAAGGCGAAGGGCATGGCGAGGAAGAAGATGCGCAGGTAGCCGACGGCAAGCGGCAGCACGTCGGGCGGCGTATCCATGGCGCGGATGATCAGCGGCGCCAGCAGCTCGCCCAGGCCAACGATCAGCAGGCTGATGAGCATGATGAGGATGGTGGAGCTGTCCACCACCTTCCGAACATCGCCCATGTTGCGGGCGCCGTAATGCTGAGATACCAGGATATTGGTCGCCATGGTCAATCCCGCGCCCAGCGGTATGAGCGCAAACAGCACCGGGAAGCTGACGGTGACCGCGGCCAGCGCCGTCTTGCCCAGGTATTGCCCCACCCAGATGGCGTTGATGAAGCTGTAGGCGGTCTGCAGCAGCGTGCCGGCCAGCATGGGCAGCGTGAACGCGATCATGAGCCGGGGAATGCTGCCGGTGGTCATGTCGCGACCTTGTCGGGGATCGGATTTTGCGGTTGATGAGCTCATTATTTTAATATGGGAGAATGGAAGGTTGGAAAGATGGATTATTTGAAGAATCCGACCTGCCAACCGTTATCTTTTCTGTTCATCCAATTATTGCCTTTCCCATTCTTGACGCGGCCTTGCCGGCAGGCAGGGTGCAAGTCCCGTCTGCCGGCAAGGCCGCGTATGATAAATACTATTCTACTCTTAATGCCATTTAGTGGGCAATATGTCTTCGCGCGTGTTTATTTCGCTGCCTTCGCTTCCAGTGCGGTGAAGAAAGCGTCCCAGTGCGCGGCGGCGCGGGGGCCGTCCATGCCGTCCGATTCCGGTTGAAGGGATTGTAATCCTTCATCCCTTCCGCATCGAAGCGCGGGCGATCGCCTCCCGTTCAGCCGCCGGCCGGACCGCCGCGGGAGCCGGCTCCCGCAGCGCCTGTTCCACCCATCCCAGCGGAGCTACCCGACTGAAGCCGATGCTCCTCGCACAGGTCGAAGATGGGCACTTTCTCTAACAGGTACCGCCGCAGGATAACCACCTTCTCGGTAGGTGTATAATGGTGTCGTTGTTAACGTTGCAGGGACATGGTGATCTCCCGTCTGTCTGAATAGCAATACACCAATGCGGGCTTCGCCCGCAACCCAACAACTTTTTTTCATCGCAGTTCCTGGGATTTAAGGTACTAAAGATGGGAGAAGTTCTCCATATCCAGGTAGCGCAATACAAATCAAAATACTTCTGAAAAGAAATCTACTGTAATGTTTTCCGGTCTGGCGATGACTAAGAGAGTGTAACCCGATCCGCGGAGGTGAGTCGATGGACGACAATTCGCTGATTGAGGCCACGCTGGCGGGCAACGTGGAGGCATTCGGGACGCTGGTGGAACGCTATCAGCACGTCCTGGTCGCCTCCGCGCGGCACCTGATCCGGAACGCGGAGGACGCGGAGGACCTGGCGCAGGAGGCGCTGGTGGACGCTTACCGCAGCCTGCGCGCACTGCAGGACCGGACGAAATTCCGCGCCTGGCTTTTCGGCATTCTCCGCCACAAGTGCCTCACCTGGCTCCAGCAACGCAGGCCGGAACCGCTGCCGCTGTCCGACGCCGAGTCGCTGCCCTCGCCGGCAGCCGACGCGGGAACGGACCTGGCGGAGTTGCTCGACGGGCTGCCCATCGCTTACCGCGAAATTCTCGCCGCGCGCTACGTGCAGGAATTGAGCTACGAGGAGATCGCCGAGGCGCTGGGCACCAGCGTAAACAACGCGCGCGTGCGCTGCTGCCGGGCGCGCGAGCGGCTGCGCGAGCTGTTCGCCGCGCGGGGGATGCGGGTGGAAGGAGGCGTATCATGCTGAAGCCGTGCGAAAAATGGAACGCTCGCCTGTCCGCCTGGCTGGACGGCGAAGCGAATAGCAGTGAAGCGATGGCAATCGAGCAGCACCTGGCCGCCTGCTCCGCCTGCCGCGCGGCGGCTGAAGTAATGCGCTGCGATGCGCAGGACGCGACCGCCGTGCTGCGCGCTCCTACAGCGAGTGACAGCTTCGCCGCACGGGTGATGGGGGAGGTGGGGGTAACAAAGATGGAGGAACCCGAGGCCGCCCCCGTGCATCGGTCACATCCGTGGGTTGACTGGCTCGTTCGGCTTAACCGCGGTCAGTGGGTCGCCCTCATTGGCGCAACGGCAAGCGTGGCGCTGGTGATCGTGGTAGTAACTCTGAATTTCGATCCGGTAAGTAGAAATAGAGCAGCTCATCTCGCTACCCCGGCGCCGGAAGAGCAGTTGCGTGCCCTTGGATATTTAAATAATGACAAATCTACGGCGGCAGAGATGAGGTCGGAGATATCACCGAACAATACACAAGAAGTAGCCTCCCAACCTGCACCGCCGCCAACCGCACCTGCCCGCAAGCCGGCATCAAAAGTACCATCGCCGCCAACCTCGCAGCCGACCATCATCCCGCCAGAGCTTAATTACGGATTGGTTGATAAGCTGATGATCGCTTACACGGCGGAGATGTCATTGCGCACGAAGACTGTGGAACAGGCGGTAGGACGTGCAGAGCTACTCTTCCCAAAATACGATGGATTCATACTGAAAACGGAATTCAAACGCGATGAGAAAGGCAAAGCGACTGCGACCGTCAACGGGAGGGTGCCTGCCGGGAAGCTGGGGCAACTGCTGGTAGAGTTGGACGGCCTGGGCGAGTTGCAGGCGCGCACGGTGAACGGCGAGGACTTGACGGCGAAACAACTGGAGCAGATCGAGAAACTGGACGACCTGGCGCTGAAGCAGCAGTTCCTCGCCAAAATTGAAGGACGGGACAACCGAAATTCCGTGGAACAACAACGCGAGGTGGCTCGCGAGAAGGGAACCGGCCTGCGCGTCGAGGAGTATAAGCTGAAAAACCGTGTGACGCTGGCGAACGTAACGGTGAAGATCAGCAGCCCGCCGGCAAAAAAGCCCGATCCGGTAAAGCAATCGGCATCGAAATCCTTCCGCGGACTGCGCGCCTTCGGGTTGTGGATGCTGACCACCCTCCTCATCCCCCTCGGCATCTGGATTCCGGTTTGGGGGCCGCTGGCAGTGCTGGGCATCGTACTCCGCCGGCGATATCGGAGAAGGGAATAGTCATCTGTTGTATTTAATACCGCAGCTCACTCCTCGTTATAGCTTGATGATATTGTGTCATGAGGGAGGAGAACAGGATGAAAACACCAGAAGGTCGACCCCGAAAAAGGCGGCAGTGGTGGCTGGTAATATCGGTGCTCGCGTTGTTGCTCGCCGGAGGCGTAATCGCTTATCGGTCCAACCGGAGGCAGGAACCTGAACCGCCGCAGTTACAGCCGGCGGCAAGCTCCGAGTTGCCTGCGATTGATAATGACAGTCAACAGGAACCGAAACCTGAATCGCCGCTATTACAGCCGGCAGCGAGTTACGAGTTGCCGGCGATTCATAGTGGCAGTCCGTTGCGCTTTTCCGCGCAGGGGGTGGGCTACCCGGCGGTCAGCGTGGGCCGGGTAAAGGTCGAGGGCAGATTTATGACGGGCAACCGCGTGCTCGATGATCTGTGCCGGCCATTGGACGAGATCATTCTCGGCTCGGAGATAAATATCAGTCCGACTCGCGAAATTATAGCCTGGGAATCCGGCGCGCAATTCAATTTTCGCCGCCGGGATGGCGGCCTGGCGCAGGCCCCCTGCCCCACCGATGGAGTGAGCATGCCGGGTCCAAAGCCGTATTCGGACGGCGTCATCGGATACATCGACCGCGGTAAAATCGACCGAGTATGGTTGTATGCGCCAGATGGCCGAGAACTACCCCCGCCTGTAATAGCCGACGACCAGCGAATAGCGCTGGGGGTTGCCAGCGCCGACGATCGTATTATTCCTTTTACCGACAGGACGAAATTGTTCCTTTATGACATCAAGGCAAAAAAGTTCGTGCTGGAGACGCCATTTCCCGCTGATCAGACGGCGATGATCTGGCGGCATAAGGATAGACTGCTGCTGGCGCCACGCGCCGGTAATGCGCTGGTATTCGACGGAACGAAGCAGGCTGCGTCGATCGATCCGGGAGCGGACGGCTGGCGCTGGGGCGAAGATGGCACGATATGGTCTTTGACAGGTGGAAAGCTACGGGTGCTGCATTGGCGAGCCGGTGAGCCGGAACTGGTAGATATCCAACTCAACTGCAATCCCGGCACGCGCTACGGCTCGCTGGCGCCTGGATTGGGCAGTGAACCGCCTTTCCGCGCGAATACCGAGCCGGATTGGGCTGCCGTCTGGGGCGACGGGCAACTGGTCGCCGGCGTGGAAGATCTGACCACCGCTGGCGGTGAAGCCCGCCGTCTTACCATTTATCGTGCCAACCGCCGGCTGGTTTACTTCCAGCTTCCTACCAAACCGCACCAATCGGTAAATTCGGCCGATCTCAACACCCATAAGCCGGGTCGTGGTGGTCCATGGACAGGGCCGAAAACCGACAATCACGAGCACCTTGCCTTTACAGCCGACGGCAAATATCTGAGCTGGGCCATCGATGACGGGACGGGGGTGCGGCTGTTTGTGTTCGAGGTGCCGCCTAAATAAGGTAAGCGGAGGAATCAATATTCTCAGTCTGGAAGGGTGCGGGAGCCCCGCCTGGTTATAGGTAAGCTGTGAAAATATATCTCAGTTCCACAGCTTACCTATAACCAGGCGGGGCTCTCGCACCCTTCCAGACTGGGAGTGTGCCCCCAAACCTTTCCTAAACCTTGGCGGGGCTCCCGCACCCTTCCAGACTGTGAATGAGCATTTCACAGTTGATCAGGGAATCCATCACCCCTACCGCGACTTCTTCTTCCGCTTCGCCTGCGCCTGTTCGCGGCGGGCGCGCATCTGGTGCAGGCGGGGTTCCAGGCCGCGGCGCATCTCTTCGAGCTGTTCCTTGAAGCCCTCTACCGTGGTGGGCTGGCCCATCTGGCCGCCGGCCTGCTGCAGGAGCATCGGCAGGGAGGGGTCGCGCTTCATCAGGCTGAGCGCCTTGTTGGCGGCGCTCATCGCCTCCGGGAGCTTGCCGGCGGACTGCAGGAAGAGGGCGCGCATGTAATAGATATACGCGTTTTCCGGCGCGTGCTTCATCACGCCTTCGAAGCGGATGAGTGCGTCCTGCACGTGCCCGGTCTGCATGAGGCCGGGCAGCATATTCAGATCTTTCTCGTGCTGCTTGAAATATTTCTGGAAACGGTAAAGTTTATAGAGCTGCGGCGCCGTGGTGATGGCTAACACGGCGATGAAGGCGATCAGTATTCCGAGGGCGATCCACCCGGCGATCGGCGACAAGCGGAAGAGGAAAAACACCAGCGCCGCCAGCGCGAGCACCACCAGCGCCGCCAGGGCAATCTTCACCCATGCAGGTAAACGAGCGAACATATACGCAAATAACCTTTATCGAAAGATAACTCCAAAGAGAACCGAGCTATTATACACAAACCGGCACGTATTCGCCAGCGTATTTACAAAACAGAAAGCCCGTATGTAGTAAGCCATGCAGCCCCAACGCGGAATACCGCGTTGGGGCTGCATGGCTTACTACATACGGGCTTGCCTGTCAACTACAGCCACTCGTGCTGCCGCAGTTAAGGCATTTGTAGCAGGAGCCGTTGCGGACCATGATTTCCCCGCAATTCGGGCACGGGGGAGCATCCGATTGATTGTCGAAGGTCATTTCCTGTGTATCCGATTGCTCGATGAGCAGGCTGATGTCCTCCATAATAGACGAATCTTCGCCGTCGTCTTTCTCGTCACTGGTTTCGGGAATTGTCGGAGTCACATATTGTGACATAATATCTTTGGGCAGGAATTTGATCGCCAGCCAGCGGAAGATGTAGTCCACGATGGATTTCGCCATCGGGATCTCCTTGTTGTTCGTCCAGCCGGAGGGCTCGAAGCGGGAATGGCTGAACTTGTCCACCAGCGCCTGCAGCGGCACGCCGTACTGCAGCGCCAGCGAGATGGCGATGGCGAAGGAGTCCATCAGTCCGGAGACCACCGACCCCTGCTTGGACATTTTGATGAAGATCTCGCCCGGGGTGCCGTCTTCATACAGGCCGACGGTGAGGTAGCCTTCATGCCCGGCCACGCTGAATTTGTGGGTGACGGCTCGGCGCTCGTCGGGCAGGCGGCGGCGTTGCGCCTTGTATTCTATTGGCTTGCCGCCGGCCGCCTTCATCGTCGCGGCGCCGCTCTCCTTGTTGGTGTTCAGCGGCTGGGTGCGCTTGCTGCCGTCGCGGTAGATGGCCACCGATTTCAGCCCCATGCGCCAGGCTTCGATATAGAGGTCCATGATCTCCTCGGGGGTGGCTTCCCTGGGCAGGTTCACCGTTTTGCTGATGGCGCCGGAGAGGAAGGTTTGCACGGCGGCCATCATGCGCAAGTGGCCCATGTAGTGGATGGAGCGGAGGCCGTTGGCCGGCTTGAAGGCGCAGTCAAACACCGGCAGGTGCTCGTCCTGCAGCCCGGGCGCGCCTTCGATAGTGCCGTTCTGCTCGATGTATTGCAGGATTTCGGACGCCTGCGCGTCGGAGTAGCCCAGCTTGCGCAGCGCCTCCGGCACGGTGCGGTTGACGATCTTCAGCATGCCGCCGCCGGCCAGCTTTTTGTATTTGACCAGCGCGATGTCCGGCTCGATGCCGGTGGTGTCGCAATCCAACATGAAAGCTATAGTACCGGTAGGAGCCAAAAGTGTGACCTGCGCGTTCCGATACCCATATTGCTCGCCCAGGTGAATCGCTTCGTCCCACACGGCGCGGGCGGCTTTGATTAGCTCGCGCACGCTGCGCAGGCGCTCGATGCGGTCCACCTGGGCGCGGTGCTTGTCCACCACGCGCAGGAAGGGTTCGCGGTTCTTCACGAATTCGCTGAAGGTGCCCACGCGGGAGGCGATCTCGGCCGAGGTGAGGAAGGCCTGGCCGGTCATGATGGCAGTGATGGCGGCGGCCAGCGCGCGGCCCTCGTCGCTGTCGTAGGGCAGCCCGTTGGCCATCAGCAGCGCGCCCAGGTTGGCGTAACCGAGGCCGAGCGGGCGGAAGCGTTTCGAGTTGTTGGTGATCTGCGGCGTGGGGTAGGAGGCGCGGTCCACGATGATATCCTGCGCCAGAATCATGATGCGCGAAGCGCGGCGGAAGGACTCCACGTCGAAGTCGCCGTTCGCCTTGCGGAAATTCATCAGGTTCAGCGAGGCAAGGTTGCAGGCGCTGTCGTCGAGGAACATGAACTCCGAGCAGGGATTGCTGGCGTTGATGCGGCCCGAATTGGCGCAGGTATGCCAGTCGTTGACGGTGGTGTCGTACTGGATGCCGGGGTCGCCGCAGATGTGGGCGGCGTCAGCCATCTCGCGCAGCAGCTCGCGCGCCTTGAACTTCTCCATGCGCTCGCCGGTGGTGACGGCGCGCGTGTGCCATTCCTTGTCGCGGATGACCGCGTCCATGAAGTCGTCGGTGACGCGCACGCTGTTGTTCGAGTTCTGGAACATCACGCTGGAGTAAGCTTCGCCGCCGAAGGAGCCGTCGTAGCCGGCATCGATGAGCGCCCACGCCTTCTTCTCTTCGTGCGCCTTGCACTGGATGAAATCGAGGATATCCGGATGATCGACGTTGAGGATCACCATCTTGGCGGCGCGGCGGGTACGGCCGCCGGACTTGATGACGCCGGCAAAGGCATCGTAGCCGCGCATGAAGGAGACCGGCCCGGAGGCGAAGCCGCCGCTGGACAGCCGCTCCCTGCTGGCGCGCAGGCTGGAGAAGTTGGTGCCGGTGCCGGAGCCGTATTTGAAGAGCATGCCCTCGGTGCGCGCCAGCCCGAGGATGGCATCCATGGTATCGTCAACTGAGTTAATAAAACACGCCGAGCACTGCGGCTGCGCCTCGATTCCGACATTAAACCATACCGGGCTGTTGAAGGCGGCCTTCTGATAGAGCAGCAGGTGGGTCAGCTCGTCGCGGAAGGCATTGGTTTCCGCGGCATTGACGAAATAACTTCCCTCCTGCCCCCAGTTGGTGATGGTTTCCACCACGCGGGTGATGAGGGTCTTCAGGCTCTTCTCACGGGTGGACTGCCCCAGCCCCACGCGGAAATATTTGGAAACCACGACGTTGGTCGCCATCTGCGACCAGAAGGCGGGCATTTCGACGTCGTTCTGCTCGAAAATGATCTCGCCGTTTTCCGCGGTGATGCTGGCGTAGCGTTCTTCCCACTCGACTTCGGAAAACGGGTGCACGCCTTCGGTGCTGAAGTAGCGCTCGATGCGCAGCGCTCCGGCCGGGTCCGGCGCGAACAGTCCGTTCTCCGGCTTCATCTTCCCGTCGGCGGGCAAATCGAGACTGGCCATGAGGTATTCTCCTTGTTGTGAAAAGTGAAAAGTGATAAGTGTGAGTGGCGAGTGGCTTATGGGCGCGGCGAACTATCCGGTGATGGATCACTCGCGGCACGCCGCTCACCCGGTGGCTCGAACAGCCGCGGGTTCGCGTCGTCACGTTCCTGCTGGGCAAGCTGGAACAGGCGCTCGATCTCCTGCACGAACGAACCCAGGTCGCGGAACTCCTTGTAGACGGAGGCAAAGCGGACATAGGCCACTTCGTCGAGGTCGCGCAGGCGCCGCATCACCAGGTCGCCGAGGTATGAAGAGGGATTCTCATCCGCCAGCTCATCGCGCAGCACCCGCTCGATGTCGTAGCCCACCTGCTCGATGGTTTCGCGGCTGATGGGGCGCTTCTGGCACGCGCGCGTGATGCCCTCGACCAGCTTCTCGCGATTGAATACCTCGCGGCGGCCATCCTTTTTGATGACGTAAAGTGGCGGGTCCTCATAACGCTCGTAGGTGGTGAAGCGGCGGCGGCACTCCTGGCACTCGCGGCGCCGCCGGATGGTGCCCTGCTCTTCGCTGGCGCGCGTTTCGATGACCCGGGTATCCTCGGCGTGGCAGATCGGACAACGCAATATATTGCCTCAGATAATAAAAATAATTCCAACCATAACTAGATATGGTGGCAGGGATTATTATATGTCGGCACTAGTAGTGTGTCAAGGGGAAAAGGGGAGCAAATTAACAGTTTCCTAACAAAAGGTTTACCAGCATACCAGGCAAACAGGCTTTTCTCGCGGTGGTTTCGATACGGCAAAATAGCTTTGTAAAGAATCGATCAGCTCACCTGCCTACTCAACCACCGAACTCAGCTTGCCTGTTTGGGCATAATCTTTGTTACAACACTTTGTTTTTCTAGAGGGTTTTCAACCCTTCAGGTACTAACGGAGATGAATGGTAAATGGTGAATAGTGAATGATGAGTGGTGAATGACCGATAACCGGACTGAGCTTCCAGGTTTAGCCTATCAGGTAAACTGTTATTGACCGAGAACACTCGCCACTAGCCACTAGCCACTCGCCACTTCCGCATCGAACACGCTGAATACCCGCGCCTCCATGAACTCCAGCAGGCCCTCGCTGCCGCCTTCGCGTCCTACCCCACTCGATTTAACCCCGCCGAAGGGCACTTCGGCGCGTAGCGGGCGCATGTCGTTGATGCCGGTGATGCCGGCCTGCAGCCGCCGGGCGAGGCGGGTGGCGCGCTGGATGTCCCGCCCGTATACGTAGGCGGCCAGGCCGTATTCGGTGGCGTTGGCGCGGCGGATCACTTCGTCATCGCTCGCGAAGGGCAGCAGCGTGATGACCGGGCCGAAGATCTCCTCGCGCGCGATGCGCATGCCGTCGCTCACCCCGGCCAGCACGGTGGGCGGGTAAAACGAGCCGCGCGATAATTCAGCCGGCAGCGCGGCCAACCCGCCGTGCAGCAGCACGGCGCCGCCCGCCACGGCATCTTCCACCAGCCCGTTCACCGCGGCTACCGCCGCCGCACTCACCAGCGGACCCACATTTACATTGGGGTCCAGGCCGTTGCCCAGCTGCAATGCTCGCACGCGCTCCAGCACCAGGGCGGTGAAACGGTCGAAGAGGCTTTCATGCGCGAAGACGCGGTTGGCGGTGACGCACATCTGCCCGTTGGCCATGAATTTCACGCGGATGAGGTCGTCCACCGCGCGCTCCAGGTCGGCGTCGGGCAGCACGATGAAGGGCGAATTGCCGCCCAGCTCCATCGAGGTGCGCTTGATGTGCCGGCCCGCGGCGCTCATGATCTCCGCGCCGGTCTCCGTCGAGCCGGTCAGCGAGATGGCGCGCACCGCGGGGTGATCGGTGAAGACCTTGCCGATAGCGCGGGCGTCGCCACACACCACGTTGAAAACGCCGGCGGGCAGCTCCGCCTGCCCGGTGATCCAGGCGAAGGCCAGCGAGATGAGCGGCGTGTGGCTGGCCGGTTTGAGCACTACCGGGCAGCCGGCGGCCAGCGCCGCGGCGATCTTCTTCGCCCCCTGCGCCAGTGGGAAATTCCACGGCGTGACGGCCGCCGTCACGCCCACGGGATGATACTCCACCCAGGAGAATTTTCCGGCGTCAGCGTGCGGGATGGAGCGCCCGTAAATGCGCCGCGCCTCCTCGGCGAACCAGCGGTAAAAGCCGGCGGCGTAATCCACCTCGGCGCGCGCCTGGGCGAGCGGCTTGCCCTGCTCGCGAGTGAGCAGATCGGCCAGCGGCTCGCGATGGTCGAGGAGCAACTGCCGGATGCGCTGCAGATATTCCCCACGCCGGGGCGCCGGCGTCGCCGCCCAGCCTTCGCGCGCGCGCTCCGCCGCCTCGACCGCGGCGGTCGCTTCAACCGCTCCACCGCGCGGCGCGTCGCCCAGGCGCTCGCCGGTGGCCGGATTTATTACCGCAAAGCGCTCCCCGGATTCCGCCTCGCGCCAGTCCCCGTCGATCCAGAGCTGCGCGGGAAATTGCAATTCGGTCAGCATGGTTTCACCGCCGGATTCAACAGATACTTCGGCTGCCCGCCGCTCAGCACGGCATGCGCCTCTTCGATGGTAGCCCTCATCACATCGTGCACAGATTCCGCGCAGCGGTTGCCGAGGTGCGGGGTGGAAACGACGTTCGGCAGATCGGTGAGCGGGTTATCCGGAAAATCAACCGCCGTGTCCAGCGCGGCGCCGGCCAGGTTGCCCGCGGTCAACGCCTGGTAAAGTGCCGCCTGATCTACCAGTGGGGCGCGGGCGGTGTTGATAAGGTAGGCGGTCGATTTCATCAGCGCCAGTTCCCGCGCCCCGATGATGCCCCGCGTGGCCGGGGTATCGCGCAAGTGCAGCGACAGAAAATCGCTCTCCGCCAGCATCTCGTTCAGGGAAACCCGTTCGATGTCGTATTCACCCGCGAAACCCTCATCCCAATTGATGTCATGCGCCAGCACGCGCATGGCGAAACCCTTCCCGCGCATCGCCACCTCTTTGCCGATGGCGCCCAGGCCCAGGATGCCCAGCGTTTTTCCCCAGACGAACCGGCCCATGGGCCGCGGCTGGCGTGAAAGGTTGCGTTCTTCCGCGGGCGCATTGTTAATGCGGCTGTGGCACTGCGGGATGGAGCGGGCCACCGCCAGCATCAATCCGAAGGCCACATCCGCCACCGCCGCGCTGCCCAACCGCGTGGGGGCATTGGTTACCGCCACTCCGGCCCGCGTGGCAGCGGCAAGGTCCACGCCTTCGTAACCGCTGGCGGAGATGGCGATGACCTTCAGGCATCCGGCATTGGCGAAAAAATCCGCGTTATAAGAAATTCCGGGTCCGAATACGATATCGACTTCCGTTGACGCGCGCTGGATCTCCTCGACTGTCTTCAATCCCAAGTCCGCCGGACGGAGCACGGTGAATCCCAGTGCTTCCATCATTGGACGATGGTCATCCAGCACCTCGAGAAAAGTGCCGTTCACCACCAGGGCGCGCCAGGATGGAGTATTGCATGGGGTGAATTCGGTCATGTCCTTCGTCCTGCCGGCGCCTGACTGGAATGCCGCCGGCAAGTCCATGATAGGTCGGGGAAGAGCCTTAAGTCAAGTTCCGAGTTTCAGGTTCCGAGTTCCAGGTTCGAAGCTCGAGGATGGAGTTCGGAGTTCAGAACAATCAGCTTCATTGTCGATAAACGGACAGCCACCGGCAGGCAAAGTAAGGATAAAATGTAATCGATCAGTATGGCAAAAGGAGCAGGAAGGATGAAATATTTTGCGTTGACGGCGGTGTTGTGGATTGCGTCCGCCGTCATTATCGGATGCTCGACGAAAGATGAACGGGCGGGGCAGCCGGTACCCGTTTTCGCCGAGTATAAAGGGCAGCAGGGGCCTTTCACCGACCGGGGATTTTTCGTTGTGCAGCGCCCGGAAATCTGGACGGCAGTGTGGGCGGGACGCCAGGCGCCCAACGTGGACTTTACACAAAACAGCGTGCTGGTCGCATTGATGGGAAGGCAGCCGACAGCCGGATATAACATCACTATCAGCGACGTGCGCGCCACCGGCACGGATATTATCGCGTATATCGATGAGGCGCGTCCCCGCGCCGGAGAGCAGGTAGCGCAGGTTATCACCTATCCTTACCATATGGTGGTGGTGCCGAAGCTGACACAGCCGGTAGCCTTTCAGGTCGAGGGAGCGACAACCCGGCCCATCGCCATTCATGACGTGCTGAGCGGCCAGTATAGCCAGGCCGTGGATCCGCGGACGCGGGTAATTCGCACCGCGGAGGATTGGCAGGCATTCTGGACCGCGACTTTGGGCGTGAATCAAACGGCGCCGGAGATCGATTTCAACCGCTTCATGGCAGCCGCGGTGCTGATCGGGCGCCGGCCTACCGCCGGGTATTCCGTAATGATAACCGGCGTCGAAGATATAGAGAATCGCATCGAAGTGCGTTACCGCACCATTTCGCCGGACCCGGATGATGTAGTCGCCCAGGTCGTCACTGCGCCTTACGCGATTGCCATCCTGCCGGCTTCCCCGCAGGCGGTGGCCTTCCGCCCATTGACGGCGGTGATGACCGCCGAGAAGTGAAGCTCCGAGTTCAAGGTTCCAGGTTCCAGGACTTGGAACCTGAAACCTTTGCTTTTACCACAAATGGCAGGTTATTTCTCGAAATTAACCCTTATCTGGAAGGATTTTTAACAAGGGCGGGGAATTTCTTGACCGAGGGACTGTTTTTTCAGGCAAGTTCAATCCGCCTGCGAAAACCCCAGGCCGAAATCCCGACATTTCACCCGATCGAGAGGAGCCATCTATGGCAATGCAACTGACGCGGGCGGGCGAATATGCGATAAAGAGTCTGCTCTATCTGGCGGCGCAAAGCGCGGATGCCCGCATAATGGCGAGCGACGTGGCCGGCGCTCAACATATTCCCGTCAATTTTGTCCGCAAGATTCTGGAATCGCTCGCCAAGACAGGCCTGGTGAAATCGTATCGCGGCGCGGGAGGAGGATTCACCCTTGGCCGCGCGCCGGAAAAGATATCCATTCGCAATATTATCGAAGCCGTCGAAGGCCCGTTGGCGCTGAATCAGTGCCTGCTGCCCATTCCCTGCGAAAGTATCGCGGATTGCCCCATGTGCCATGTCTGGCGTGAAGCGCAGCAAGCCGTGGAGACGGTGCTGGACAATTACAGCCTGGCCGACGTGGTGGGGAATCACGGCTTGAAGTGATATTCCTCCACCAGTCCGGAACGCGCTGGTCGGCGGTGCCGCGTCATGATGCGCACGTGCTCCGGCAGCAGGGCACGCGGCTCAGGCGGCAACTCGAACTTCGCGCGTGATTGTGCGAGGGTGACAATCATATCAATCACCATCTCCGGATCAAGACCGCCCACGTTGAATACCAGATCATACTGTTCAGCATCATCGATAGAAGCGCGGAAATGCGCGCGGATAAACCGCGCTTTATCGTTGTCCTCCGCCTTGATTCGCTGCTTCGCCTCATTTTCAGACACCTCGGGGTAAACCGTGCGGTAGATGCCGACGCGCAGATTCAGGGGAGCGACAATGCGCACGTGCAGGCAGTAGGGGCAGTGGAGCACGAAGTTCGCGCCGCGACCGATGATGACCGCATTGTCCTCCCGGGCGATTCGCTCGAGCGCCTCGCGCAGATAGCGTTGATAAATGCGTTCGTTTATTGTGTTGCGCCATTCAGAGAGGATCGACTGCACCGGATTGATGACCGACTCGTCGAAGGGGATTACGATATTCGGATCCAACTGCATGCGCCGCGCAATCTCATCCAGCAGCTCGCGATCGAAAACCCGCAGACCAAGACGTTTCGCCGCCAAGCGCCCGATCAGGCCGCCATTCGTCGCCGCCTGGCGCGACACGGTAATTATCATCCACCACGCCTCCTTCCCTTCGTGAAACGAACGTAGAGTAAGTATACCACCGAATGAATGGTGAATGGAGAATGGTGAATGGTGAATGGTGAATTATATAACCCGACATTTCCAACAATTCTCCATTCTCAATTCTCCATTCACCATTCACCATTCTGCCAACCTTCCTGATAAGTTGCGGATAATTCATCCACGGATGTGGGGACAAAACTGGTTTGGCCGGTTGCCAGAACGGTGGATACCGCGTAGAATACGAAGGAAGTAACGCCCATGAGTAATCAACACGCCCCGACACCCCCGGCGTTTCACCCAGCCCATCGGGTCGCGCGCCCCGATGCGGTTTGCGATTACCCCTCCGACGATGCGGTGCGGGACGCCTGCGGCGTCTTCGGTGTCTACGCACCCGGTTTCGAAGTCGCCCGCCTCACCTTTTTCGGCATATTCGCCCTGCAGCACCGCGGGCAAGAAAGCGCCGGCATCGCGGTTACGGATGGCGGTGAAATCACGCTGAAGTGCGAGATGGGCCTGGTAACGCAGGTGTTCGACGAGGAAGCGCTGGCCGAATTGACCGGATTCGCCGCCATCGGCCACACGCGCTACTCGACCACCGGCTCCAGCCTGCTCTGCAACGCGCAGCCGGTGATGGTGGACACCGCCTTCGGTCCGCTGGCCCTCGGGCACAACGGCAACCTGGTGAACGCCACCATACTGCGCCGCGAGCTGGAGGCCTTTGGCGTGCAATTCTGCGGCAGCTCGGACAGCGAAGTTATCGCGCGGCTGATCGCCTTCGAGTCGCACAACCGAGAATCGCTGATCGAGGCTATCCGCGCCGCAACCATGCGCATAAAAGGCGCTTATTCCATCGTTATCCTCACCAGGGACCGGCTTTACGGCCTGCGCGATCCGTGGGGCATCCGCCCACTCTGCCTGGGTCGGCTGAACGGCAGGAACCACGTGCTGGCCTCCGAATCGTGCGCGCTCGACACGCTGGGCGCCAATTTCCTGCAGGAGGTGGCCGCCGGCGAGCTGGTCGAAATCGACGCGAATGGGCCGGTGTTTCACGTGCTGACCCAGGATACCAGCCCGTCGATGTGCATGTTCGAGTTCATCTACATTGCCCGTCCTGACAGCCGCATTTACGGGCAGTCGCTGCACCTGGCGCGCCGCCGCATGGGACAGGAGCTGGCGCGCGAGCACCCCGCCAACGCCGATATCGTCATCCCGGTGCCCGATACCGGCACGCCGGCCGCCATCGGTTATGCCGAGGC
>Ga0172369_10004244_pt1 | contig 18307 bp, 14 predicted proteins | sample LakKiv25m_FD_114539 | JGI IMG/M metagenome (GOLD analysis project Ga0172369, IMG submission 114539) | Freshwater microbial communities from Kabuno Bay, South-Kivu, Congo - kab_022012_11.25m | ecosystem: Environmental > Aquatic > Freshwater > Lake | place: Democratic Republic of the Congo...
CGCTGCCATTCGCGCCATGCACGCCGAGAGCTGGCTTGCGCCGCGTCACTTCATCTTGCCGCTCTTCATCCATGCCGGCCAAGGCTGCGAGCCGATTGCCTCGATGCCCGGCTGTGAGCGTCTCGATCTCAATGGCTTGGAGCGTGAGGTTGCGGGTGCGATCGCCGACGGCATCCACGCGGTAGTCTTGTTTCCCGCCGTCGAAGAAGTGCTCAAGAACGCCACGGGCGACGAGTGTTACAACCCGGACGGCCTCGTGCCGGTGGCCATCCGGCGCTTGAAGGCGCGTTGGCCCGATCTGGTCGTCATCACCGACATCGCGCTCGATCCCTACAACAGCGATGGCCACGACGGCATCGTCGCGCCCGATGGCCGCATCCTGAATGACGAAACCGTCGCGGTGCTGTGCAAACAGGCTTTGTGCCAGGCGCGCGCTGGCGCCGACATCGTCAGCCCGTCGGACATGATGGACGGCCGGGTCGCCGCCATTCGCGCCGCGCTCGATGCCGAAGGCTTCACCGGTGTGTCGATCCTGGCCTATACCGTCAAGTATGCGTCGGCTTTCTATGGGCCTTTTCGCGACGCACTCGCTTCGGCACCCAAGTTCGGTGACAAGAAGACCTACCAGATGGATCCGGCCAACCGCCGCGAAGCGCGCAGGGAAGTCGCCGCAGACGTGTCGGAAGGCGCCGATATGATCATGGTCAAACCGGCGGGACCTTACCTTGATGTCATCGCAGAAGTGCGTGCTGCCACCGACCTGCCGGTTGCCGCCTATCAGGTCAGCGGCGAATACGCGATGCTGAAGGCCGCGGCGCAAAATGGCTGGCTCGACGAAAAGAAGGCGGTGCTGGAAAGCCTGCTCGGCATTCGGCGCGCTGGCGCGGACGTGATCCTGACCTACTATGCGAGGCAGGCGGCGCGCTGGTTGGCGCAGTAGCCGGATCCGACAAGGAAGGGCATGGCAGTGCAACAGGCCACGACGGTGCTGGGCTCGCAGGGGACGCTGCTGGCGCTGAGTATCGCGGTGCTGGCCGTGGGGCCACTGCTGATCGGTTTCGTGCAGCGTTCCGGGCAGGTGTTGCTGGCACTCGATGGCTTCGTGCTCGTGTCGGTGGGTGGCCTCGTGCTCGCCGATGTGATTCCGCACGCGCTCGAGCATGGCGGCGGTTTCGCCCTGCCGATCGTGCTGCTCGGGTTGCTCGGTCCGGCGCTGCTGGAAAGAGGGCTGCACCGCGCGGCGCACCACGTGCACACCGCGGCGCTGCTGCTCGGGCTGGCCGGGCTGGTCTTGCATGCTGGCATCGACGGGCTGGCGCTGTCCGGTACCCAAGGTTCTGAGATCAGCAAGAATCTCGCGACCGCCGTGTTGCTGCATCGCCTGCCCGAGGGCCTGACGATTTGGTGGCTGCTGCGACCGGTGTACGGTTCACGTATCGCCCTGGCGACCCTGGGGCTGGTGGCCGGTTCGACGGCAGGCGGCATGGCGCTGGCCGGTCATGCCAGCCTTGCGGAAAGTGGGGCAATGCCGGCGCTGATCGAAGCGCTCGTCGGCGGCTCGCTGCTGCACGTTGTCATCCACCGACCGCACCCGAGCGTGCACCAGCCGCGCCCCGGGCGCTGGCATGTCGCGGCTGGGCTCGGCGCGCTGGCGGGCGCCCTGCTCCTGTACGCCATCATTTCGCAGGGCGAGGGCCACCACGGGCCCGGGCCTCTGGGTGACGGCAGTGCGCTTCACGCAGAAGGCCATTGGTGGCAAAGCATTTTCTGGACGTTGTCCCTCGACAGCGCGCCGGCCCTGTTGTTCGCCTACATGGCCGCGGGGCTCGTGCAGGTCGCGCTGCCGGCGGCGTCGGTGGCGTGGATGGCGCGCGGCAACCGCTTGAGCCAGGCCTTGCGCGGCATGTTGTTCGGTCTGCCGTTGCCGATCTGTTCGTGCGGGGTCGTGCCAGTCTACCGCAGCCTCGCCTTGGCTGGCGTGCCCACGGCTTCAGCCATCGCGTTCCTGGTTGCTGCGCCAGAACTTGGCTTGGATGCAGCACTTCTCTCTGTGCCGCTGCTAGGTCCCGGCCTGGCTGGCGCCCGCATCTGCGCCGCCGCGTTGGTCGCCCTGGGTGCGGGTTGGCTGATGGGACGCCTCGTGCCGCACACCCACCGCGCGCCCGACGTGCCGCCCAACGCGGCGACAGTCGATGAGCGCGCGCACAAAAACCGCACGGACTGGCACCACCGCCTGCTCGAAGGGCTGCGCATCGGACTGGGCGAGATCGTCGACCACACGGGACCTTGGGTGTTGCTAGGCCTGGCGATTGCCGCCGCCGCCGCGCCCCTGCTCGGTCGCGGCCTGCTGACGCGTCTGCCGCCGGGCCTCGACGTGCCGCTGCTCGCCATGCTGGGCATGCCGGTGTTTGTCTGCGCTTCCGGAGCAACGCCCCTCGTCGCGGTGCTGATCGCCAGCGGCGCTTCGCCGGGTGCAGGTCTCGCGTTCCTCCTCACCGGACCTGCCACCAACGTCGGCACGCTGGGTGTGCTGGCGCGCATCCATAGCCCACGAATCGCTTTCGCTTTTGCCGCCGCGATCGCCACGATGGCCATGGCCCTGGGTTATGGCGTCAACCTGTTGCTACCCGGCTACGCGGTGCCGACCTTGGCGCCACAAGCTGAGGCGGGGCCCGGTTGGCCGTCGATGCTGGCGCTGGTGGTGGTCGGCGCGTTGTTCGCAGCCTCGCTGCTGCGGCAAGGGCCGCGCCGCTTCCTCGGGCAGATCCTGGCTTTTGCCAACGGCGATGGCACGCAGCACGCCGGCGACCACGGGCACGATCACGACCACCATGACCACGGTCATGGGCACGAGCACGACCACGGTCATGGGCATGGTGGCGACGCGGATGCCGCGCCAGCGCACGCCACGCTTGCCGCGCCTGTTGCTGAAGCGAGTTCTTGTGGCTGCGATCACTGTCCGCGCTAGCGATCCAGCCTGCTCTTTAGAATCTCCTGCACTTTCGCGGCATTACCCTTGCCGGCAAGCGCCTTCATCACCTGACCGACGAAAAAGCCGAGCACTTGTGGATGGCCTGCGCGGTAGCGCTCCACCTGCGGCTGCGAGCGCCCGAGCACCTCGTCCACTGCTGCCTCCAACGCCCCCGAGTCCGACACAACTGCCCCCGCCTGTTCCAGGTGCTGCGCCAGCGCGGCGGCCAGGGGGCGGGCATCGGCAAAGGCACCTTGCAGCACGTCGGCAAGCATCTTGTTTGACAACGCGCCGTCGCGCCAACGCTGGCAAAGATCGGCCAGTTCCGTCATCGCCGCCAGCACATCGTGCGTGCCACGCGCCGAGCGGCCGAGTGCCGCCTGCACTTGCGTCAGCAGGAAGTTCGCCAACGCCAGCGCCTGGTTGGCATCCGGGTGCGGTCCCAACGCGCGCTCGAACGCTGTCAACCGCTGCGGGTCCTCGATCAGGCCGGCCGCAAGAGCGAGCGGCAGTCCGAAATCGCGATGGAGCCTCCGCCTTTGCGCGGCCGGAAGTTCCGGCAGTCGCGCGCGCAACTGCGCGACATCTGCGCGCGGCACGCACAGCGGCAGCAGATCCGGATCGGGAAAATATCGATAATCGTGGGCTTCTTCCTTCGATCGCATCGCCTGGGTGCGGCCCAGATCCGCATTCCACAGCCGCGTCTGCTGCACGACCGTCTCGCCCGCCTGGATCAGCGCCACCTGCCGGTCGATTTCGTAAGCGATCGCATCGCGCACGCCGCGAAACGAATTGATGTTCTTGATTTCACAGCGGGTTCCCAGCGCTTCCTGGCCAAGAGGGCGCACCGAGACATTGGCGTCGCAGCGCAAGGACCCCTCCTCCATGTTGCCGTCGCACACGCCGATGCACACGAGAATCGAACGCAATTCACGAAGGTATGCGGCAGCTTCCTCCGGCGTGCGCAGATCCGGTTCACCGACGATTTCGATGAGTGGCACACCGGCGCGGTTCAGATCGATGCGCGTCGCCGCCCCTGCTGGCTCGCCGTGAATCGACTTCCCGGCATCTTCTTCCAGGTGGATCCGCAAGATACGGGCATGGCGCGGGCCATCTACGGTCTCGATGTCGAGGTGGCCGTGCTGGCACACCGGCTCTGCGGCCTGGCTGATCTGATAGCCTTTGGGCAAGTCCGGGTAGAAGTAGTTCTTGCGCGCAAACACGGACTTCTCGGCAATCTCGCAACCCGTGGCAAGGCCGGCCAGCACCGCCATGCGCACAGCCTCGGCATTGAGGACCGGCAGCGCGCCAGGCAGGCCGAGGCACACAGGACAGACGTGGGCGTTGGGCACTGCGCCGAAAGCCGTGGAACAACCGCAGAAAATCTTGGAGGCCGTACGCAACTGCGCGTGCACTTCCAGACCGATGACGGCTTGCCAGGCGGTCGTCATCGGGCACCTGCCAGGGCCGGCCACAGCGAATCTGTAGCGGTCACGCGCGTGTATGCGTCGCCGATGCGCAGCAGCGTCGCCTCCTCGAACGGTCGGCCGAGCAACTGCAGCCCGATGGGCAGGCCACGCGGATGCAGCGGCAACGGCACCGAGAGTCCTGGCACACCTGCCAGATTGGCTCCCAACGTAAAGATGTCCATCAGGTACATCTCAAGTGGATTTCCAGACTTGCCCCGCAACGGCCAAGCTGGCACCGGCGAAGTCGGACCGACCAGCGCATCGCAAGTCCGCAGCGCCGCCAGCAGTTCGGCGTGGATGAGGCGCCGCACCTGGCAGGCCTTCTTGTAGTAGGCGTCGTGGTAGCCGGCGGAAAGTGCGAATGTTCCCAATAGGATGCGACGCTTGACCTCGGCGCCGAAGCCCTCGCCGCGGCTCCTGGCGTAGAGATCGTCGATGCCGTCGCTGGCGCTGAGGACGGCGCGGTGGCCAAAGCGTACGCCGTCGTAGCGGGCGAGGTTGGCCGAGGCCTCGCTGGTGGCAATGAGGTAGTAGGTGGCCACGCAAAAGCGTGTGTGCGGCAGCGGCACGGACACGACCGTCGCCCCGAGATCCACCAGTAAATTGAGAGCGTTTTGTACGGAGGCCCGCACAGCCGGATCCAGGCCCTCGGCGCCATCGAGGTATTCGCGCGGTACGCCAAGACGCATGCCGTGCACGTCGCCGGTCAGTGCTGCCTCGAAGTCGGGCACGGTCGCTGTCGAACACGTCGAATCGCGCACATCGCCACCAGAAATCACACGCAGCACCCGCGCCGCATCGCGCACCGTGCGCGTCAATGGACCGATCTGGTCGAGGGAGGAAGCGTAGGCGACGGCGCCGAAGCGCGACACGCGCCCGTAAGTCGGCTTTAGACCAACGATTCCGCACAAGGCGGCCGGCTGGCGGATGGAGCCACCTGTGTCTGTGCCGAGCGCGGCCGGCACCAGACCTGCCGCCACGGCCGCCGCCGAACCGCCTGAACTCCCACCGGGAACCCGTCCAAGATCCCAAGGGTTGTGCACGACTCCGAAGGCCGAGCTTTCGCTCGACGACCCCATGGCGAATTCGTCCAGGTTGGTCTTGCCGATGAGCACGGCGCCAGCAGCCCTCAAGCGCGCTGCGACCGTCGCGTCAAAAGGCGGCTGATAGCCCTGCAGAATCCGCGAGCCCGCCGTCATCGGCATGCCGGTGGTAGCGATGTTGTCTTTGATCGAGATCGGCACCCCGGCCAGGGAACCCAGCGCGCGTCCTGCCGACCGATCGCGGTCGACCTGTGCCGCGGTGGCCAGTGCACCTGCAGCATCGACGTGCAGGTGGCTGTTAAGCTTGGAGTCTAGCAGAGAGATGCGCGCCAGCGCTGCCTCGGTCACGGCCACTGACGACACTTCACCCGCGGCAATCGCCGCCGCGCAGCCCGTCACGGTGGCCGTCTGGTGCGTCATGCGCCCTGCCCGAGTACGCGCGGTACCGTGAAGCTGCCTGCCGACATCGCTGGCGCGTTGCCCTGAATCGCGCCAGGCGCCAGGCCTGGTTGCACGACATCGGCCCGCAATGGCGTGCCCTGTTGTGCCGCGTGGATCATCGGTTCGATGCCAGCTGTGTCGATTGACTGCAACTCCTCGACATAGCTCAGAATCGCGCCGAGATCACGCGCCAATCCTGCCGTCTCGTCGGCGCCCACCTGCAAACGCGCGAGCCGCGCCATCTTGGCGACCATGGCCGCATCGGCGCGTGTGCTCAAGCAGCGCCTCCGGCTGCAAGCTCGTGCTCTGCATCAGCAATCGCCTGCTCGATCGCGGCCTGAATGCGATCGCGCCCCACCTCGTTCTGCGCCTCGCAGCGCAGCACCAGGATCGGCCCCGTGTTGGAGGCGCGCACGAGGCCCCAACCATCGGCAAAGATGACGCGCGCACCATCGATATCAATGACCTTGTTCGTTGTCTTGAATTTCGCCGTCACCCGCGCCACGACGGCAAACTTGATGTCATCCGGACAGTGGATGCGCAACTCCGGTGTGGCAAAACTCTTGGGAAGATCCGCCAGAAGCGACGAAAGCGGCTCCTGAGTGCGGCTGAGAATCTCCATCAGGCGGCAGGTCGTGTAGGTCGCGTCATCGTAGCCGAAGTAACGATGCTTGTAGAAGATGTGGCCGCTCATCTCGCCGCCCAGCTCCGCTTTCTCTTGCTTCATGCGGTCTTTGATGAGGCTGTGCCCGACCTTGGACATGACCGCGCGGCCGCCATGCGCCTCGATGTCGTCGAACAGGGTCTGGCTGCACTTGACTTCGCCGACGATGGCTGCGCCTGGCACAGCCCGCAACACCGCGCGTGACAAGAGGACCATCAATCGATCGCCCCAAATGATGCCACCTTGCTCGTCGATGACACCGATGCGGTCGCCGTCGCCGTCATAGGCGATGCCGACATCCGCTTTGTGACGTGCCACGCCCTTCTGCAAGTCCACGAGGTTGGCGGCGACGGTCGGATCTGGGTGGTGATTGGGGAATCGCCCGTCCATGTCGCAGAACAACTCTTCGACCGTGCAGCCCAGAAGGCGCAGCAGACCGGGAGACACCGGACCTGTGGGTCCATTGCCTGCATCGACCACGACGTGCAGCTTGCGCGGCCCGAGTTCGATGTGCTGCGCGATCCAGTTGGTGTAGGGCGTGTGGATGTCGTGGGGCGTCACCGTGCCTGAACCTTGCACAAAATCGTTGGCTTGGATGAGGCGCATCAATTGCTGGATGTCGTCGCCGTGCAGGCTCGCCTTGTCGAGGGTGACCTTGAAGCCGTTGTCTCCCGCGGGGTTGTGGCTGCCGGTGACCATGACGCCGCCGCCGACATCAAGGTTGAACGCGGCGAAGTACAGCATGGGTGTCGCGACCACACCGACGTCGATGACCGAAACGCCGCTCTGGCACAGACCTTCCACCAGCGCATCGCGCAGATAGGGACTCGACAAGCGGGCATCGCGGCCGACGGCCAGCACGGGCTTGTGGCCGCGCCGCTGCGTCATCGTGCCGATCGCGCGGCCCAGTTGCACGATGAGTGCCGACGGCAGGTCGCTCGCGGCATCGCCGCGGATGTCATAGGCACGAAAGATATTTGGATTCACGAAGCATTCCTCACTTGTTCGAGGGGACTACAGCAAGTCGCTGCGGCCCGCCGCCTGCAGCTGCGTCACGATTTCGCGCACGTCTTGGGAGCGATGCAACGGCAACACCAACGTCGCATGTTCCGTAGCCACCACGGCCAGTTCGCGCAGGCCGACCGCCGAAAGCTGGCGTCCCTGGCTGATGAGCACGCAGTCCTCGCAATCGAGCGCCAGCACATCACCCGCCGTGAAATTCGCTGCGCTTTCAGAGCGAAGGCCCAGCACGCTTTGCCATGTGCCGACATCAGACCAGCCGGCGTCCAGGCGCACGACGCACAGGTCGCGCTCGTGCTCCATGATGCCGTAGTCGATGCTCACGGCGGGACAGTGCGGAAAGACCGCCCACAGCGTCGCGGCAAAGTCTTCACGGTCATAGCGCAAAACGCCTTCGCGCAGCGGCGCGAGCGCATCAAGGATCGCCGGCACATGCGCCCGTATCGCGCGCAGGGCCACATCCGCACGCAGCACGAAGACGCCGGCATTCCACAGGTGCTGGCCGCCTTGCACGTAGCCCAGGGCCGTCGCCAAATCCGGTTTCTCGACAAAACGTTGCACAGCATGCACGCCGCTGGTCGCCTGCTCGCCCAACTCGATGTAGCCGTAGCCTGTCTCGGGCAGCGTCGGCGTCACGCCGAGCGTCACGATGCGACCGCGATCCGCCTCTGCCGACGCCAGCGTCAGGGCCTGACGAAAACCTTTCGCATCCGCGACATAGTGATCCGCTGGCAGCAGAACCAGAATGGCATTTGGGTCCATCTGTTCGGCAGCAATCGCGGCAATCGCCATGCATGGAGCCGTGTTGCGCGGCGCCGGTTCGCCGATGATCTGACCCGCGCTCAGTTCGGGCAGATCCGCCTGTACAGCGTCGCGCAAATGCGCCGCCGTGATCACGAGGCGCCGCTCGGCTGGACACAGCGGCGCAATCCGATCGACGGTCGTGCGCAGCAACGTCTTTTCACCAAAAAACTTGAGGAGTTGCTTGGGTGTGTCGCGGCGCGACAGCGGCCAGAAGCGCGTGCCGCTGCCCCCCGCCATCACGGCGCAAACCAGCCGCTCGTGCGGGGCGATCAGGGATTCACGCTGGATAGGCATGGGCAAGGCTCACGCTGTGGCGGTCAGAATGCGAATGTCGTCTGCTACTTTCAGCGGGCAGTCCGTCAGCCGTTTCACGTCATCGACCGTGGTGTCGCTCGCGATTTCGCGCAGCAGCAGACCTTCGGGCGTCACATCGATGACCGCGAGATCGGTCACGATGCGGTGCACCACGGCCTGGCCGGTCAGCGGCAACGTGCACGCCTTTAGGATCTTGGGTTCGCCGCCCTTTTCGCAGTGGGTCATCGTCACCACGACGCGGCGCGCGCCGGCCACCAGATCCATCGCACCGCCCATGCCCTTGACCATCTTGCCCGGCACCATCCAATTGGCCAGATCGCCGTGCTCAGAGACCTGCATCGCGCCGAGGATCGTCAGGTCGACATGGCCGCCACGGATCATCGCAAACGATTCCGCGGAGCTGAAGTAGCTCGAACCCGGAATCTCCGTGATGGTCTGTTTGCCGGCATTGATCAGGTCGGGATCCTCGTCGCCCTCGTAGGGAAAGGGGCCGATGCCGAGCATCCCGTTTTCACTCTGTAAGATCACGTCCATGCCCGGCGGGATGTAGTTGGCCACCAGCGTCGGCATGCCGATGCCCAGGTTGACGTAGTAGCCGTCCTGCAGTTCTTCCGCGACGCGTGCGGCCATTTCGTTGCGCGACAAAGGCATGGCGCTCTCCTTGGAATTGCTGCAGAGCAGCTTGACATCATTTCTGAATCGCTGAACCCAACGGCGGCGTTTGCGCTGCGCCCGCCTCGTAGGCCTGCCAGGCATGCACATCGCCGCCCAGGTTGCGACCGGTGAGGCTCTCTAGCGCGAAAACGGCCTGGTTGACAAGCGCGCGGTCGTCCGACTGCAACTGCAAGATGAGATCAGGCACGATCGTGCGATCACCGAACTCCGGCAGCGCGCGGAGGATTCTCAACTTCTCCTCGGCATCCTGTGTCGCCTTGAGGCGACGGGTCAGCGCGGGCGCGGCGCCATGCGGCTTCATCTTGGTCAGGGCGTTCAGCAGCCATTGCCGCTCTTCTGGTTCGAGATCGTCGCGCACCACGGTCGCGATCAGCTTCTGGCCGAGGTGGACAAGGCCCATGGCGTCCACCGCCCGGCCGGCCTCGCCTCGCAAGCCCGGCGTCTCCAAGGCGAAGACCACACAAGGCTCGGTCCACGGCGTCGGCACGGCGGTCAAGAGGCGCAGCGCGGCGCGGCCGATGTCGCGCGATGCCGAGTCGATCAGCATGGTCGCCAGCACGACCGCGCGCTTGGAATGGAGGGACGCGAGCGCGTCCAGTGCCTGCACCCGCGTCGGAACGTAGATGCGTGGCTTGGCTGCCAGTGCGAGCAAGTCGGCTTCGGCTCCCACATCGCCGATCAGACCCAGGGCATAGGCTGCGGCGGCCTGCAAGCGCGGCTGGTCTTCGGCCTGGAGCGCCTGCACCAATGCTGGCACCGCTTCGCGTGACTTGAGCAGGGCCAGGGCTCCGGCCGCCAGGATGCGGGCGCGCGGGTCCTTTTGCTGCAGCGTTTCCAGCAGGGGACGCACGGCGCGCACGTCGCCCAGCCGCGCGGCGGACACCAGGACGTCGATCTGCAGGGCATCGCCTCGCAGGGCCTGTGCGGCGGCGGCTATGGCGTCCTTTTCGTCGCGTGCGTCGAGCAGACTCAGGGCTTGCGACGCCCGCACCTTGTGCACCGGTGGCGCGGACGCATCGCGCAGCACGTCGGCCAACTCCTTGATGGACGCTGCCCGCTTTGCCTGGATGGCCAACAGCGCGGGACAACTGCTGAAGTCGAGCGATGTGCAGGCCAGGATGTCGGCAATCGGATTGGCGCGCACAGGCGCCGTGACGCTGAGACCGACCAGCACCGCGAGCAAGGCCGTGAGCTTGATTGGGCAGGGTTCGTCACGCATCGGATCCTCAGGGTCGGCATGGGCCAGTTCGCGCAGCATGCCGCGCATGGGAGTGCTTCGTCCACTGCTCACGCGCCGCGGTTGCGCGTGACCAGACCGACGCCGCCGAAGACCAGCGCCGATGACACGAACACCTTCCAGTCCGGCCATTGACGCAGCAGGACGGCCGCCGCGAGCGCGGTAATCAGGGGCTGGAGGTAGACGAACGATGCCACCGACGATGCTGGCAAGTGTTTGAGGGCGAACGCATTGAGTCCGTAGGGCAGGATGGAAGCGGCCACCACGATGTAGGCCAACCCGCCCCAGACCTGCCAGGGCAGATCGATCCACGCCACCGTGCGCAGCGCCGTCAGGGAATAGGGCAGGATGCCGGGCACGGAGAAGAGGAACACCCAGCCGATGACCGGCAACGCGCCATGACGGGCCAGCAGCGGGCGCGCCAGGACGAGATAGGCGCTGTAGACCGCGCAGTTCAAGGCGAGAAGCAAGTTGCCGTGCAGGCGCTCGGGGCCGAGTTCGAGGCGTTCGGCGCCGATGAGAAACAGCGCGCCCGCCATGCCGATGGCCAGACCCAGCAGGCGAGTGCGGCTGGCTCGTTCGCGGCCCAAGAGGACGGCAAACAAGACTGTGTAGATCGGGATCAGCGTGCCGAGTACCGCGGAATTGATGGGCGTCGAGCGCGCCAGTCCTTCGATGAACATCGCCTGATTGAACACGACGCCGAGCAAGCTCAGGCCAGCGCAGGCGAGGATCTCGCGGGTCGACATGCGCGCGCGCCAGGGTCGCGCGATGAGGAACAACAAGGGGCCGGACACGCCGATGCGCACGCCGATCAGCGCTGCGGCCGGCACGCGGGCCAGCACCATCGTGCCGACCACCGGCCACAGGCCGAAGAGCAGTTGCGTGGCGACCAGGGCGGCGATGGCCTGGCCGCGCGTTCGATCTTGGGTCACGGGACTCCGGAGCGGTCAGGCGCGGCGGCGGCGCGAGACCAGCACGCCGAATGCCAGTGCGCCCAGAACAAGCCACGCGCCGGGACCACCGAACGAACGTTCGTTCGCACTGCAGCCAGCGGCCACATCCGATCCATCCGTCTTGGGATTCACGGCGGCCGGGCTGCCGATCTTATCGGGATTCCAAGTGATCTTGGGCAGCGCAGCCATGAACTCCTTGGGCAGGCTGGGCGAGCCGAGCTGGGCGTTGTTCAACTCCGCATCGACCTTGTCAGCCAGGGTCGGCTCAATCGCGACGGGCGGTCCACTCTCATCGAGGACTTCGACCTGCTTGGCAGGTTGGCCACCGGCGGCGACGATGGGCCCTTTCTTGGTCGGATTGGTCGTGAACGGGCCGCCGGGGCCATAGCAGCCCATGCCGTTGTCGCTGACCGGCACCGGCAGGGTGATCGCGCTGCCGTCTTCGAACACGAGCTTGGCTTGGGTCGCCTTCTTGCTGCCCACCGCGCAGATCGGTGTCGCCTCGGCCGTGTGCAGGGCCGGCACATCCGGAAGATCGGGATTGATACCGAAAATCGGGTCCTTGCCCATCTCGTCGGGAGATACCAGCGTAAAGAGGCGCGTCAAGTACGGAATCTTGTCGAATGCCGCCTGCACGTGCTGCAGCGGCTCGACCACGCCTTCCTGGAGCGCTTTGGCCAAACCCGCAGCATCAAAGGCTTGTTTTGCCACGGCCGACTGGATTGCCGTGCACGGATCGCCGCAGTTGCTGGCGCATTGCGACTGCACGCAACCGTAGAACTGCTGGTCGTTGATCGCCTCGAACTCCTTGGACTTTGGAATGAACTTGCGAATCAGGGCCTGAACCTGGCTGGTGCGTGGCATGCCCTGCTGCACCATGGTCTGCAGGAACTTGCCGGGCGTAGCGATGGCGGCCAGCTTGGCCGTATCCCAGCCGGGATTCGCCAGTTGGTTCTTGAGCAGCGAAGACGGCCCGGCATATTCGGTCAAGAATGCGTGCCCGGAAGCCTGATCGACCGCCTGCGATGCCACGGTCAAGTAGTTGCCGCCGTTCGAAAACCAGTCGATGGTCTTGGGATTGAGCTGCACATGCAGGTAGTTCTTGGGAATCGCCCGATGCTGTGCCAAGGACCAGATGATGATTGGCATGTCCGGATTTGCCGCCAGTGCCGTCAGGCGGATGGGCAGGCAGGGTCCTTGCTCGGCCAGCGTCACGACGATCGGCTGCAAATCGCCGTCTGTCTTGTCTTTTTGCAGCTTGAGGGCCAGGAATACGAACTGCTTCTTGGCATAGACATCGAGCAAGCCCGCCGTGGCCGGCGGTTGATCATAGCCGTTGTCTGTCAGCCACTTCTGCACGGCCGCGCCGGTGTCGCCCTGCAGCACGACCGTGTCGTAGGGACCGACGGCCTCCTGCGCCAGGACCGTCACACCGGCCGACTTCGTGCCGCCCTGGCCATCGGCATCGTTGACGCCTGCGGCCATCGGGTACATGCACTGGTTGAACGAGCAGTTGGGGTCGTACTTCGTCTGCAGGTAGAACTGAGGGGCAGTCGCCTGCTCCAGCGCGGCAAAGACGGAATCAGAGCCAATTCCAAGGGTTGGTTGCTTGGACAGCGGCAGCACCCACGAGAACTTTTCGGACGGACCTTGGTAGGCGATCTGGATGTGCACCGTGATCTTGGCGCCTTCCTGCACGTAGAGCACACGCTCCGCGGCCTGGACGATCGGATTCTGGAAATTGCAGAAGAAACCACCGCATGCCTGCGCCGGGCGCGGGGCGACGCTGGCAAGCAGGGCGGCGCTCAAGGTGGCGAGAATAAAGGTGTGTCGCATCATGGGCTCCTGGTCCGCAGAGGGACCGGCGTTCCGCCAAGACGAATCGGCGCGCCTGCGACGCGCAACCTGGCAGAACGGCTATATTGTGCAAAGGGCCGGTGGGCTGCCGGCACAGGAGCTTGGACGTTCGCAGGATAGTGGCGGCCGGCATCCGGGTCAAGGCGCAGTCCTGCTTGACCCGCTTCATGGTTTCTTGAGCAGCACCAAGGGATTGCCACGTGCGATGGCGCCTTGTCCCGGCGTGAACAGCGCGGCGGGATTGCCAGCAAGCCAGAACATGACATTGTCGGCGCCGAGATCCTGGCATTCACCCGTCTGCAAGATCCCGTCCTTGTTGGCGTCTTGTGCCAGTTTGCACTGCGGCGTGTCCGTGATCGGGTCGAATGTCTTGCCGTCGCTCTCCACCACATGCCACAGACCGAGGAAGTGGCCGATTTCGTGCGCAATCGTCCGGCCGAGCACCACCGGATCCTTGCCCAGCGTAGTCAGGGCGATTGCGATGCCGGCGCGTGGAACACCGTGGAAGAACGCAGGACCAGGGATGCTGCCAGCCACACCTCCCACGACGCCTTTGTTCTCCAAGCCGCCGCCGAGAATGTGGCTGACCAGGAAGACGTCGATGGTGGCGCCGCCGCCGGAAACTTCCGCGAACATGAGGTCCAAATCGCTGGAACCTGTGGTCGTGATGTCGGAAGGCAAGGTCAGGATCGTGTGGCCGGGCGGCAGATCGTGGAGCTCGGCGACCTCGACGTGGATGCCGATTTCTTCGTAAAGCTTGGTGATTTCGTCAATGGCTCCAGAGATGCGCGGATCGGACAGGGCGTTGGCCGCCGTCACGCCGGCGCCGCCAGAACAGAAGAGGCGCAAACGCAGCCAACCCTGTGGTGGCAGCTTGCCATCGAGCGTGGACTTGATGAAGACGAATGTCGCGGGCGCGGCGCCGGTCCAAGGTCCCGGTGCAAACACCGATGATTTCAATAGCCATTCGAAGCCGCAGCTGACGACGTGCCAGGTGCCGGCGAGCAATGTGACGTCGCTCGAGCTGGGGAGCAAGGCGCTGCCGACGGCCGCCGCGGCGCCGATGCGGTTGGCGCAAGGAATGCACAATGCGCTGCAAGAGCCCTTGCCGTAGGCGACGCCGTTGGGGCCGACGGCGGTAGCGAGTGAGAAGAACCCGGGATCCTTGCCGAGAACGACAAACAAGAGGCTGATCGCGCCCTTGGGGACGCTCAGTTGCATGTCGGGGCTCTTGGCGAAGCCGATCGCCGGCTGGAACGGCGCGGACGAGAGCAGCTGAGCGGTGACGCCCGGCGGCAGATCGCCTGGAACGGTGGGAGGTTCGGCAAGGTCGACGGCAGCGTCGGCGTCTTGGGGGGCCGTGACTTCGGCTGTGGAATCGGGCGCGGTGTCGGCCAAGAACGCGACGTCGGCGTCGGCAGCGACGCCCTGCGTGTCCACAGTAACATCGTGCTTTGATTCCGAAGGCTTGAAAGGTGTAGCGGCAGATGCGCAGGCAGCCAGCAACCATGCGGCAAGCAGGCAACGCAGGGCGATCATGTCAGTCGTCTCCTTCGATGGGCGGCAGTTGGATGGTCTCACCGTCAGGGGGAAGGCTCAGCAATTCCCGAGCATAGCGCTGCTCGGCCGGCGAACCGGCGTGGTACATGTGCAGCAGGGCGTCGACCTGGGCCTCGCGCGCCAGGGCGGTGTGGCCGGGACCATCGAGACAAGCGGGACGGTCGTCGGCCGGGCAGGCGATGCGCAGGTGGAAGTGATCGGCATGTGGGCTAGAATCACGAGGTTGCACGAGCGTGCGCTGGGCGCGCAGGCGGAGTGACTCGGGCTCGCCCTTGCGCAGCGCGAAATCGAGCAAGCGGTTGCGCAGCGGCACTGATACGAAGATCCACTGGACGACCACGACGGGATCGCTGAGCCACTGGCGCACGAGCGTCCAGTTGCGGGCGGTGTCGAACTCGAGGCGGCCGGCGTCGGCGGGAGGCGAATCGGCGATGCCGTAGTCGCTGAAGTGGACGAGCGAGCCGGTGGGCACTTGGATGCCGCTGCGATCCGTAGCAAAAAAGGCGACATCGGCGTCACGACCAGAGTTGTGGCTGACACTGGGGGGAATGTCGCCGCCGGTCTGCGTCGACAGGTTGCCGACGCGCAGCACCGACCCGGGATGTTCGGACGTGACCGCATCGGCGGAGCGCTGCAACAGGGCGACCAACTCCGCAGTGCCAAAATAGAAACCACGGCTGCGCGTGGCGGGGAGGATGCGCAGGCTTGGCGTGTCGGCAAGCGGTGTGGCTCCCTGCAAGCGGCCATTCTGCGCGGTACCGACGCTGTGGCTGGCGCCTGCGGGAGCTTCGCGGCCAAAGCGCGCCACCAGCGGATCGAGATCGGGCAGCAGCGGCGCATCGGGTTCGGTCTCGGGCGTCAGGATGCCGAAAGCCCGGGGAGGTGCAGGCTTTCGCATGACCCAGGCGATCAATGCTGGCGAAACGGCGATGTCGTGGGCAGGGGGCGCAGCGGCAGTGGCGGGCGGCTTGGCGGTGGCGGGCGAACGGCAGCCAAGGGCGGCCACGGCAGCGGCGGCCGACAAGGCCAAGGATACAGGCAAGCTTCGTTGGCGAGACCGGCAGGGCAAAGCGGGGCACCGCGCGCCAAAGGGCGCGGGAAGGAAAGTAACCCGGCGCGGGGGCCGTGTACATCCGGGCATACGTGCAGGATCCACCGATTGGGCGGTTGCGATTCCCTGAGCCGCCTTCTGCCAAAGACTTGCCGTGTCATTTTGCGCCCCTCCACGCGCCGTCTGCGCGAAGGTTTCATTCCACCGCGTGCACACTCTCCATGGCACCTGAGCCGATCAGCGTGCCGACGCGTGGCGCATCCGCTTGCGGTGCCTCTCAATAGACTCTTTGACCTTCTTGACTTCTTCTGCCGCGCGCGCCCTTGAGCTTGCCCAGCCGCTGGATGACTTTGGCCACCTTGCCGTCGCGCAGATCCTGGAGCAGCGGCTTGATCCACTTGAAGCAAGCCCGCCTCGGCGCGGCCGTTTCGTTGCCCTTGGCCGCCCGCGCCCCTGCCCACAAGTGACTGCTGGCGTGGTAGAAATCCAGCACTTGCACGACGCGCCGCTCACGGGTCGACGGCAGCAGTTCGTCGACCAGCTCCCAGATGCCGGCGCCGCCAGCTGCGATGCAGAAGACCTCCTCAGCCGCGTACACTCCCTCCTCCACCAGCGCCATGTGCACGCTAAACCCATTGTAATCACAGTCATTATCGCTCTTTGGCACCGTTGCCGGCGTGTCAGGCCCGGCTTGCTGCGCTTGAGCGCCTGGGCCGCCTTGGCCTTCTCCTGCGCCACGATCTTGCGCAAGGCCTTGGCTTCTTTGGATTCGTCCCGCGTGCGCTTGGGTGCCCCGCGGCCACGCTTGCCTTCTTGAATTCCGAGCTTCGAGTCGTTCATCATCAGGCACTACCGCTTTGACCTCACCATCTTGCGCAGCACGGCTGGCGGCGGTTCGATCGCCTCCGGGTCCGCCGTGCGCATCTCCCAGTACTGCTCGGCACGCTGTTTCTCGCCGCGAACCATCTCGGCGCCTATCTCCATCGTCAGCCCACGCGTCAACTGCGTGCTGACCGCGAATCCAGAGCATTCATCTTGTCGAAAATTCCGGAGCCAACACCGGGACTTGAACCCGGGACCTGCTGATTGCGAATCCGAGATGGTTATGCTTTAGAAATCAGCAGGTTGTGCCGTGTTTGGGCATCCTACCTTCGCCAACAGCTTGTAATTATTGACTCGAAACCCGTCCTACCTTGATAACACACCCGATCAAGTGGCGGGCGGATCGTGCGGTTGCCACACGGAGCCGGACGTTCCTTGCCCTCACGCCGTGCCAGCCACGGTCCTCACCAACTCCAGGAACTCCTGAACGTAGCCATATGCTTCGACCCGTGTGTCAGCCCCACCGCCGCCGTGAAACGCCGCAGCCCGCGACGCCCCGTGGTGCTCGGGCGATGCGAAGTCGGCCGCCAGGAACTCGACGGCTTCAACCGCTGACGGCATCGTGGCAACCGCCGAAAAGTGTTCTGCAATTTCGCGGCAGTCGCCGTCGCCAAAGTGCTTGAGGACGTAGACCAAGTCGTAGGCGTCTTTCGGCTCGCCTCGGTTCCGAAAGGCATGGGCCTTGAGCACCACGAACGCCGCCGGGCCGCACACCTTCACCGTCCGACAGGCCAGTTCTTCCATCGGTGTCTGGTCGTCGATGACCACGTCGATGAAGTCGATGAAGGCAGCCGGGAGTGCCCGCGTGACAATCGCAGCGAAGTCGGCTTCAAGACTCTGCAACGTGCCTGGCTTCTGGTCGGCGTCGACTTGGCCTATCAGGAAGTCGATGGTCACCCGCTGTGTGCCAAGCCGCCAAGTCTGGCGAGTGGTCCGCCCGGCTGTGTTCTCATCTGGTTTGAACCCGTTGCGTCGTAGCCGTTCGCTGATCTCGTGGTACCGCTCCTCGTTCAGGACGGACAGGGCAAGCCCCAGGTCGAGGTCCCTCGTGCCAACGTGAGGTTCGATGGCAGCCGTCTGGTCGACGATGAGGTAAGGCACGAGGCCACCGACCACGACGACATCATCCCTCAGGTCACCCAGCAAGGTCGCAACGTACAGGCACATTCGCCGGGCTTCGACTGCAAGTCCGATCGGGTAGCCACTGCTTGAGGTCGGCTTGTCCATCATTCACTCCAGCCTAAGTAGAAACAGTCCGAACCACGAGACGCAATTCAAGCAGCTTCAGGCAGTTGCAGATCGAAGCCGAGTTCACCCAGGCGGCCGATGAGGCGCTTGGCGGCGCGGCGACGCTCGCGGACG
>Ga0172369_10004245_pt1 | contig 18305 bp, 17 predicted proteins | sample LakKiv25m_FD_114539 | JGI IMG/M metagenome (GOLD analysis project Ga0172369, IMG submission 114539) | Freshwater microbial communities from Kabuno Bay, South-Kivu, Congo - kab_022012_11.25m | ecosystem: Environmental > Aquatic > Freshwater > Lake | place: Democratic Republic of the Congo...
CTTCTTTTCTTTTATCGCAAAGTATATTAGTGCAACGCTTATGATTGAGGGTACTGCGGCGAGTAAGAATAGTGTTTGGTAACCAAGAAAACTTATTAGTGCCATGCATGCAAGTATCCCAAATACTCCGCCGAGTTTATCCATTCCTTTTATTATTCCAAAATTTTTTCCTCTGTTATTGTGGTTGGATTCATCAGCGACAATAGCGTCTCTTGGAGAATCACGGATTTTTCCTGCGCGGTCTAGTATTCTAAACGGGATTATTTGCTGCCATGTTGCACTGAGGGCGTAACCGAGGCGTGAAATTGCTCCGAGTAAATATCCTAACCAAATGAATATTTTTCTTTTCTTCAGCCTATCAGATGCATATCCGCTTGCGGCTTGCGAGAGCGAGACAAGCGCATCTCCTAATCCATCAACTAGTCCAAGTACTGACATGTTTGCGCCAAGAACAGTAGTAAGAAATATCGGCCATATCGGGTAAATCATATTCGCCCCGAAATCGTTTAAGAGCGAGGCGAAGGCGAATACTTTCACTGCCTTGCCGTTTTTGCTTTTCTTTACCGGTTTTTTTTGCATTACAAAAATAGCTTTTGTATGTTAATAAGGGTTTCTTTGGGGGAGGGGGATTAATAATAATCCTTAAGGATTTTAAGTTCTGTTTTTTTTTCGCAAAACTTTATTTGAGTTCAATTAAGTCGTATTTTGTGGTGCCAAGCCCGATTTCTTGGGCGTGCGTAAATACTTTTTCTCCGCTAAATACTTTTTTGTGTTCACTCTTTTTTAATAGCTCAATGCAGGCGAAGTCAAGCGCGACAGGGTCCACTGATGCAAGCACCCCGATATCTTTTGCGATTATTGGGAGTTTCTTTCCCCAGCAGTCGCAGTCCTTTGCGATGTTGAGTAGAAAGTTAATGTAAATAATCTTCTTCCCTTTTTGTGCGGCAAAGGCATACTCCGCGAGTTTCTCCAAAAACTCTGCCTTGCCGGTGTTAAGCCAGTTTATGTTCATTGCCCCGTGCGGGCATACCGCGATGCATTTTGCGCAGCCAATGCATTTAGTGTAATCTACATGTGGAACAAGCGTATCAATTACGCATGCATCCGCGGGGCAATTCTTGCTGCAGGCAAAGCATTTTTTACACGCCACCGGATTTAGTATGGGCTTTGATTTTGCGTGCATATCTAGTTTTCCTCCGCGTGCGGCGCAGCCCATTGAGAGTTGTTTTATGGCGCCCCCAAATCCGGCTATGCTGTGTCCCTTAAAGTGTGCCAGTACAATCATTTGTTTTGCTTGCGCGATTTTTTTTCCTATTTTAAATTCTTTAAAGTGTTTTATGTTTGGAGAATTTATTTTGACAAGCTCGTATTCTTCTCCCAGTTCTCCGTCCGCAATTATAATTGGGATTTGGGTGAAGCCGTGGTTCTTTGCGACTTCTAAATGTTCTTTTTTTGTTGTTCTTGTTCCTTTATACAAAACATTTGTCTCAATATAAACCGCTTCTGCTTTTTTTTGTTTTAAATAATCAATTACTCCATTATAGTTCTCTGGTCCAATGAATGTAGTGTTCTTATCCTCGCCAAAATGTACTTTTAGTGGAATTTGTTTCTTTAAATCAAGTATTTTTTCTTCGCTTTGAATTTTATCAAGTAGTTTTGCTGCCGCATTGCTTATTTGCGCAGTCTTTGAGTATGAATCAATTGGGATAAAATATACTTTGCTCATTCTTTATCATTCCTTGCTCTTTTCTTTGGATTACTTTTTTTGTGATTTGAATGATTTATAAGAATAGGCTATGGTGATAACCGAGGCGGCAATTATGCTTGCTAGTAAAAGGAAGAAGGAGTACTGCGGCACAAATACTCCTAAGAAAGTAATTATTCCCGCTGTCTTGAATAGTTTTGCGCCTATTTTGTGTGTATCATCCCAAACCTTGTCGCTGTATAGTGTCCAGGGTGTTCGTATTCCAATAAAATAATTTCTCTTTGTTTTTTTTAGAATTACTCCAATAATAAAGAAGAGTATTCCTAGCGCGGGGACAATTAATTGGCCCATATTAATGTTTAACCCAAGGTTAAGTGCAAGTATTATTATTTGAAGATAAAGGAAGAATCCGCAGAGAACTGCTATGAGGGCGTGGTATGCGGACCTGAATTTTTCAATGTTCTTTTTTAGCGGGTCTAGGAGCGGAATAAAGTAAAGGAGAATAAGAATTCCTATTGAGAGTATTGGAATAATCCATGCTCCAACTTCTTTTGAAGAGTAACCATCTGCTTTGCCGCTTATTCCCCAATGAGCAGCCATATTATCTGGTAGTGCAGAGTAAAAGAATAGGGTAAGCACAAATGTAAGGATTACTAGTAATGTTGCTATTATGATTACAGGGCTCTTTTTGGGCTTTGTGTGAGTGCTCTTCATGTAATATATTCTGGGCTTTCCTTTATTTAAGCGCTTTTGTTTGGGTATTAGTCGGGTTTTTTATCTTATTCATATTCTTTTATTTTATTGAATTGTTTAATATTGTGATTTAATGTATCCTCAAATTGCGCAAAAGAAAAAGCCCTCTTCGGGCAAGAAACAAAGTATTCCGGTAAGAAAAGTTGTGGGGCTTGTTGTGTTTGACGGAGAAAAGTTTTTGCTGCTTCACCGCGTGCTTAACTGGAAGGGGTGGGAGTTTGCTAAAGGGCATATTGAGGAGGGGGAGGATATTGATGCGGCAATTAAACGCGAGCTTTTTGAGGAGACTGGGTTAGTTAAGTATTCTTTAATCGGGCACATTGATAATGTTTCATGTCTTGATAAGGTAAGAAAGAAGCGGACGTATGTGCGAAACTTTTTACTTCATGTTTCGAGTAATAATAAAGTTAGTTTTGAGAATCAAACGACTAAGGGTGGTGAACAAGTTTTGGAGCATGATGCTTTTCGCTGGTGTTTTCCAAATGAAGCGGTGGAGCTTTTGACGCATGAGAATATGCAACAGACAATGAAGAAGGCAATTAAGATGTTGAATCTTGAGGTGGGAAAGTAAAGACTCAAATACTTGGACATATTTTGGGCGTGCAAAGAAATTAAAAATGAAATTTACACTTCTTAAGTGATATTATGGGATTATTTGGAAATAAGGAAGAGAAAAAGGATGAAGCCGGCATAGAGTCTGAACCGGCTGGGAAATACAATGAGCAGTGCGCTCTTTGCGGCAAGGCCCCGACTGATAAGCACTGGGGTAATCAATACTTTCACCGCAAGTGCTTTAGAAAATTAAGAAAAGGCGCGAAAGGGATGCTTTGATTAAACGCTGTACCTTGTCGGCTGTACGAGTGTTAGCACGTATGATCTTTCTTTATCAGTGGTGAGTAGTTCATTTCTAAATCCTGCCCCTGAAAGCAGATTTGTTATTGTGTTTTCAGTGTGTTTTTTTGACCTTGCGAGCAGGATTTGCTCGTACTTGTGCATTGTAATCTTTTCTGAACCGATTTTTATTTTAACCTCTTTTTTTAAGCTAATTTTCATGTCCACTTGTTGCTCTCTTTCATTCCAAGATATGATAAAATCATAATCCTCTTTATCCATTCCAAGTTCTTTTGGGATTTGTGTTAGCATTATTTCAACAAGAGGATTGCTTCGATAACCTTCTAGAATCAAATTTGTTTTTGAGAGGTTCTCAAGCTCGGTTCCGATGAGTAAATAATCTTCAAGCCCCATTGAGTCGCGGAAGTTGCTTAATACTCTGTTTGGGTCGCTGAAGTTTCCTATTGTGTTTCCAAAGAAAATAAATAAATTGGCGTAACCATCTTTTGTAAGGGAATATGTAAAATCGGAAAAGTTTCCTGCTTCAAAATCAGCTTCTTTTTTTGCAATTTCGATTCTTGGAAAATTTGCTTTAATAGTTTTTTCAGCTATTTCAAGTAATTCATTACTGATATCAATTGGCGCGTATCTTACGCTAAATCCTTGTTCTTGTGCGGCTTTTATTATTGGGAGTATGGGTGTTCCGTTCCCGCAACCCAGGTCAATAATGTTAAGTTTTTTTTCATTAAAAGAGCGCAAGAAATCAACAAGTCTTTTTTGCAAAAGGGCTTGTTCCATTTGATGAATTCCCTTCTTAGAAATTGTTTTTGAGTAATTATCCCAATTATTTGCCCCCTGCCCCAAATAAGCAAATTTCATTGGTATTTCCCCTCTTCCGCTTATTGAAGTAATTAATTCAAATTCCTGTTTTTTTGTGAACATTTTCTCCCTTCATTTCTTATTTTATTTAATGTTTACTCCATTTTTTACATTTATTTCTGTGCGCTTATTTCTTTTCTCAATAAATCGCTTAATACTTTTCCATCTACTCCGCGGAGCGCGGGTTCTTTCATTAAATCTCCCATTAGTGGTCCTATTGCCCCCATTCCTTTTGCTTTTACGAGCGTGGAGTTCTTTGATACTATTTGTATAACTATTTTCTCAATTGATTTAATATCAACGCTTGTATTTTTCTTTCCCAAAATTACTTCTTCAACACTTTTTCCTTTTGCAAGTTCGCTTACCGCTTCCCCTAGATTATTTTTTCCGATTTTGCCTTTTGCCTCCGCAAGTGCGAGTGATTTTATTTGTTCAAGTGTTACTTTATCAACCTCAACTCCGCCTCTGCGTAATTCAGTTAGGGTTTGAAGCAAGAGTGCCGCTAGAACTTTTGCGTTTGCGCCATCTTTAACGCTCTCTTCAAAGAAGCGGGCATAATTACTCAGTTTCATTTCCTCTATGTGATTAGTGCTTAATCCAAATTTCGCGTAAAGTTTTTCTCTCTCTGCTACACTTATTGGTAATCCTTTAGAAATTATGGAAAGCATTTTTGTTTCGATTGTTTTAAATGGAATATCCGTTTCGGGGTACATTCTCGCTTCTCCGGAGATTGGGCGCTGGTATTCGCTTGAACCATCCTCTAGTGCTCCGCGTGTCTCTGAAGGAGTTTTTTCAAATGCAGCAAGGAATCTTTCTTTCACAGCATCAAATGCCTTAATCGCTTTTTCTTTTTGGGCAACAATTAAAACAAAATTATCTTCTGCTCCGCATCCAAGTACTTTTGCGGTTTCATCTACTTCTTTTTGTGTGATCCCATAATTTGGGAGTTCATCTCTGTGTAGTAATCCGCTTACTCCTGTTGCTTTTGCATAAGCGGAGAGTTCGCTTCCAAATCTCTTAGCCCCAACTTTTTCTCCCAAGAGTCCCTTTGCTTTTGTAATCTTAACTCCAAATACTTCTTTTCCTTTAACGAATTTTGCTTCAGTTTGTGAGAATATTTTTGAAAGTTCAATGATTGTTCCAAATGCCCCTGTGCGCTCTTTTTCTTTTGGGTATTTTTCATTTAATTTTTTCTTTAGCGCAATTAAATCAACTTGTCTTTCTGCTTCTTTCTCAACAACTGTTCCAATTAGTTCTAGTTCTTGGCATCCTTTTATTTCGCACCTTGCTCCATCAGCGATTGAGACATTAACATCCTGTCTTATTGTTCCTTTTCCTCTTTTTGTTTTGCAGGTTAATCTCATTATTTCCCCAATCTTTTTTGCAACTTCAATTGCTTCTGCAGGGGTTCTAATATCAGGGTCTGTTGCGAGTTCAATTAGAGGTATTCCCAATCTGTCAAGATTATAATATATTTTTCCAGGTTCCTTTTTCAATGGGCGTGCGGCATCCTCTTCAAGTATGATTGTTTGTACTCCAATTTTCTTTCTGCCGCTTTTTTCCTCTGTTGAGCTTATTTCAAATTTTCCTCCAAGTGAAATGAGTACTGTTCGCTGAAATCCGCTTGTGTTGCTCCCATCAATAACGGTTTTTCTCATCGGAACTATTTTGCTTACTGGTGTTGCGTTGCATAAAAGCGCTACTTCAAGTGTTGCTTTTAGCGCTTCTTCATCTATTGGTTGTGGGGGCTCACAATCAAGCTCAATTAGAGAAATTGTGTCAGAGTATCCTTGGTAAATAAAAGTCTCGTTTCTTTTATAAGCATCAATTGCAGTTTTGTCATATTCCCCAAGCTCGCTTGCAACAGGGCGTAGTTTCCGCTCAACTGAGAAATTTGGTTCATCTAGTCTCAATTCAGAAGGGGTTCTTGAGAACAGCTTATTTGTGTCTAATTGTTGATGCACTTCTAACCCGCATTTAAGTCCCAACTTCGCATAATCAGCATTTTGCATATTCAATGAGGGTTAGAAAAGAATTAAAAAACAAGTTTTGCCTGCCGTGGCAAGGGTAATTAGTATCTCATGAAGTACTCTTCTTCGCTTGAGAGCATCATCAATAATGAGAATGGTATTTCTTGCATGTATTATGTGTATTCTTAGCGTTATTTAAGTAGTCCGACTAAATTAGTGTATCATTTTGTATAGTTTGGGGTTTTTTTACCAATTGATTTTTATTCACCTCAGGGGATAGTATTGAAATGGTTGTTGAACTTGGAGTAGGGCTAATCGGCTTAGGTAATATTGGTTCGGGGGTATTTGAAATTATCTCAAAGAACTCCGCGCTTATAGAGAAACGTACCGGAGTTAAACTTGTTTTGGCGAAGATTTGTGATAAAGATTTTTTGCGCGCAGAAAAAATGGGTGTTCCAAAAAACATTTTTACTTCTGATTACAAAGAATTAATTGCTGATAAAAAAGTAAGTGTTGTTGTGGAGCTGATTGGTGGATATGAACCCGCGCACACAATAATCGTGGACGCAATTAATGCAAAAAAACATGTTGTCACAGCGAATAAAGCAGTGATTGCAAAGTATGGGCATGAGCTTTTTGAGCTTGCACAAAAAAACGGGGTAAATATTTTATTTGAGGCAGCAGTGGGCGGATGCATTCCGATTATTAGAACAATTGAGGAGAGTTATTCTTCAGATAAAATTAAGTGCGTGCGCGGAATATTAAATGGGACAACAAATTTTATTCTAACAAAAATGTCTATGGGGATGGAGTACTCTGATGCGTTAAAGAAAGCTCAAGAGCTTGGCTTTGCCGAGGCAAATCCTTCTTTTGATGTTGAGGGGAAGGATGCTGCGCAAAAAGCATCCATACTTGCTTCGCTTGCGTTTGATGCAAAAATTGAGGGCGAGGCTTTTGTTTGTGGTATTACTGCGCTAAAGAAAGTTGATATGGATTTTGCTTCTGAGCTTGGTTTTGTGATTAAACTTCTTGCGGTCGCAAAAAAACATTCTGGTGGGGTTGAGCTTCGTGTTCACCCGGTAATGATTCCAAAATCTCATTCGTTTGCAAATGTTTCAAATGAAATTAATGCTGTTTCGCTTGTTGGTGAAAGTACTGGGGAGATTTTCTTATCTGGGCGGGGCGCGGGAAAATTACCCACAGCAACTGTTGTTGTTACTGATTTGATTGAAGTGGGTTCACGCTTTCGTGTTGCGCAAAGATATTTTGAAAAAACAAAGTTACTTGACTTTGGCGAATCGGAATTTAAATATTATTTGCGTCTTGGTGTGGCCGATAAGCCCGGGGTGCTTGCTGCGGTGGCAAAAGTATTGGGCAGTAGTGGTGTCTCAATTAATTCTTGTATTCAAAAAGGCGCGGGTGTTTTGGTTGTTCCTATTGTTATTGTAACTCATTTAGCGAAGGAGAATAAGATGGCATTTGCGCTTAGCGAACTAAAAAAACTTGATGTAGTTAAGGAAGCCGAATTAATTAGGATTGAAGAATTTAGTTAAGGTTGGGCGGGGCAACGAATAAATAATAAAAAGATAAAGATAAATAATAAAAAAATAAAAATAGTTCCGCGGACAATTTCTTCATTGTCCGCAGATTTTAATTCTAAATTATTTTTTCTTCTTGAACTTTGAGTTTATTGTTCTTGCCAAATCCAAGAGGTCAACTGGCAGCGCCATGATTACTGTGTTGCTTGGGCTTGGTCCTAGTCCGTCAAGTGTTTGGAGTGTTCGTAGTTGCATTGCGCCCTCGGTTCTGCCCATTATTTGTGCAGCCTTTGCTAAGTTCTCCGCAGCCATTCTATCTCCCTCTGATTTTATGATTGTAGCTCTTTTTTCTCTTTCTGAGCTTGCTTGTCTTGACATGAGTCTCTTTAAGTCCTCAGGCATATCAATGTCCTGGAGTTTTATTTCAGTTACTTCTATTCCCCAGTTCTCTGATGCTTTTTCCACGATTCTCTCAATATCTTTTCCAATGCTTTCTCTCTCAGTGAGTACTTGATCAAGCATCATGCTTCCCGCAACATCACGAAGCGCGGTTTGTGCGTATTGTGATACAGCGTATTGAAAGTCCTGAATTTTAATTATTGCAATATCGGGTTTTACAACTTTAAAGTAAACTACTCCGTTGATTGTTACAGGAACATTATCTTTTGTGATTACTTGTTGTTTTGGTATATCAATTGTAATAATTCTTGTGTCAATTTTTCTTACTGAATCAAGTATGGGTATTACTATTCTTAGCCCGGGTTGGAGCATGTCCTTATATTTTCCGAGTCTAAATCTTACTCCGATTTCCCATTGATTAACTATTCTTATTCCAATTATTGCAATAATAATTATAACTATTACAAGTATTGGAAGGAATCCAACAATTAGTTCTAGTATTGCCATTCTCCAACCACCCCTTTCTACTAGTTATTTTGATTAATTGAGTTTTTAACAATAACCGTAGTATCCGCAGACGCTTCCGCCCATTACTGAGAATCCGTATCCGCCGTAGCTGTCAGCGTAGAAGCCAACTCCAGAGTATCCACCATATCCGCCGTAGTAGTTAGAGTACCCGCCGTAATAGGATGGGTATGAATAATATGAATTATAGTATGAAGGGTAATAGTAGCTTGTTCCGTAGTATCCGCCATAACCTCCGTAGTATCCGCCGTAGGGGTATGTTGCTGCGGGATAATATACTGCAGGCACTGAGTATGCGCCCGCTACAGCTGGTGTTGCGTAGTAGGTTGTTGGATAATAGTTTGATGTGTAATAGTATTTGTTGAATCCGCCGTAAGCGAATGCGCCGCTTGCAACTAACATTAGCGCTAGTAAAATTACTCCCAAATAGGCAACCTTCATATGCTCACCTTACAAATATTGCTCAAAACCCCTATATAAACCTTACTATTAACGTGAATGAGTGAATAAGTTATACTTGGACTAATGTTATCATGGTTTGTGTCTTATCCACTCCATCAATGTTTCTTAGTTTCTCAGTCACAATATCATTTAAGTTCCCAATATCTTTTGCGAGAACTTTCATTATAATATCAAGTCCGCCCGTGAGGATTGTTACTTCCATGACTCCTTCAATTTCTTTAATCTTCTTTGCTACCTCCGCCTGCCTGATTTTTTTTCCTTCTATGTTATAATTAATGGTTATTCCAATATATGCCATTATGGGGCGCTCAAGTTTTTTGTAATCTAGTTCTACAGTGTATTTTAGAATTACTCCTTCATTGCGTAGTTTCCTTATTCTGTTATGAATTGTGGTTGGGGGGATTCTAAGTTTTTTTCCGAGTCTGCCGACTGTCTGGCTGCTGTCATGAATAAGCTCGTTAATTATCTCCCGATCCTTTTGATCAATTTTAATGTTACCACCAAATTATAGTATAATATTCCAATAATGCTTATAAAACCGACTGAAATGGAATATTGTGCAATATATTATGGAATAGTTTATTATAAAAGTTGTGCTGAATGGTATATAATTTCATCATTTCGGTGGCATTATGGCTGGGGCACTTTCACTTAAGGATTATACAATTGACTGTTTTTCAGAGCGCCCAAACGGGGGCAAAGTCCTAATAGTTGCTATTGGGGGTGCAGGGATAGCAAAGGATTCGCCAAACCTTAACACAAATTTGCGAAAATCACTTGATTTTGTGCCCTATCTTAGTACCGCGGCAGGAAAAATTGATTATGTTATGGTTGCGCAAAAAGATAGCGCGGATTTATTGCCTGAAGATGTTGCGCTAATCTCAAGAGTGATTTATGATAAGCAGAGTGATTATGATGGGTTTGTTGTTATCTCAGGTTCTGATGCAATTCCTTTTGTGGCATCCGCAACCGCGTTTGCATTAAGAGGATTAAATTTGCCCGTAATATTTATTGGTGCGCGTCAGGGGGCAAAAGAAATCGATTCGGATTTTCGCCTTAATCTTCCAAACGCAATAAAATCCGCAATGATGGGGCATAATGATGCTAATGCCCCAAGTATCGGTGAAACGGCAATTCTTTTTGATGATACACTTATCCGCGCGGCGGTTTCAATTAGCAGAGGAACAAAAGTAAATAATCCAATCGAAAGCCCAAGACTCCCGCGCCTTGCGGAAGTTGGGTGGACTGTAAAGATTGAGCAAATCACCCGCCCAAGAAAACCATCTCAGTTAAATTATTCCATGAACCTCAACAAAGATATTGCATATTTTGATTTGGTTTCACAGACAAACCTTGAGAGTTTTCGTCTTCTCGCAGAGGATCCAACAATTAATGGAATAATAATTGGGGCATTTGGGGCAGGAAACATTCCTTCAGTTCTAATTCCATCAATTTATGATGCGGTTTTTAATAAAGGAAAAGTTGTTGCGGCAATTACGAATTGCAAGAAAGGGAGTTCGGATATGGGGTTGTATGATTGCGGGGCGCTTGCGGTAAAAGCAGGGACAGTTTCACTTGGGCCGATGGTTCGTCCAGCGGCTATAGAAAAAATGAGATGGGCATTAAATAATGCAAAAGGGGAGACGCGAATAAAATTTCAGCGGGATGTTGCGCGCCTTCTTTTAACAGAAATTGCCGGGGAAATTCCAACCCCTTACTCAATTTATGCAACAAATAAAATCAGAGAGACATTTCTTGTGAATAGTGCCCCGCTCGAAAAATTCTTCAACAAATCAAACGAAAGAAAATATGATGAAGAAATAAAACAGTATTGTAAATCGCCATCACACCCAAAGCTTCTTGTGATTTGCACAGGCGGGACTTTTTTTCAGGAACCAAACCCAGAAGGTTCGCTTGTTCCGACAAAGCGCTCGCTTGAGGAACTTTTTGACAAAAAACTTTCTGGAATAGGGAAACTTGCGGGTATTGATTATTGTGAGCTATTTAATGTTGACAGCACAGAAATAGATCACGCTGATAGGGCGCATCTTGCGGGATTCATTTCACAAAACATGGAGAACTATGACGGGTTTATTGTTCTTCACGGAACTGATACGATGGCGTTTAGCGCAAGTGCTCTTTCGTTTATGCTCCAGGGGCTTGAAAAAGATGTTGTTCTTACAGGTGCGCAAAAACCCGGATTTGATTTCTCTGATTTTGATAGGAATTTTGTAAATGCGGTAAAAGTAATTGTTACGCGGCTCAAGCAGGACAAAACTTTACGCCACCGCGCAGGGGTAAAAGTCGCGTTTGGGGATAAGTTAATCTCCGGCACTACTGTTGTGAAAGAGGATGAGCATGGACTTAATGCATTTGCGCCTGTGCCAAAACACCCTCTTCTTGGGACACTATGCAATCCGATAGAAATTTATGATGTGATTAATACTCGCGCACGCCCGTTAACATTATTCACAAAATTTGACACACAGGTTGCTTATTATGAGTGCATTTGTGCAGGAGATTTAAAACAATTTGAAAGAATAATTGAGAATCCAAATATTTCCGCAGTTCTTATAGGCGGGTTTGATGAAGGAAATATTCCTCTTCAGTTAAAATATTACATCGCGACAGCAGTAAATTCGTATTGGAAGCCAGTTGCAATAATATCCAATACTGATTATGGAATTGCACACGCAGAAAATAGCGGGAGATTTGGAGAATTCACAAAAGCCGGCGCAATAATGCTTGGTGATATGACAAAGGGGGCGGCATTTCAAAAACTTCAATTCGCAGTCGGTCTTGCAAATTCTCAAGCAGATTTAAGCGGGCGCAGAAGACTTGAGTTTATACGAAAAGTATTGCACACAAATCTTGCGGATGAAATAACTGCGCTTGAGTGCAGGAAGGCAAATGAAGCCTATCTCGGGCTGTTTACCGAAGACAACACCGGCGAGCCCTTCAGCGAAGATGTTGTGTTCGCGAGAATCCTTGACAGCGCAGAAAACAATGCAGTGCCGCCAGCCGAAAACCCCCCGGATGACAGTGCGATGGAGATAAAACAAAAGGATTATTCCAAATCATGATTTGTTTGTATTTCAACGGAACTCGTTCGCATAATTGTGCAGCATTATTTTCCTAATTTTTTCCATGTCGTTTGTTTGTGCAAGCGTCCACATGAGCTTTACCGCAGAGCATTCAGCAGTCATGTCCTTTGCAGGGATAGCTCCGGCTTTCACCGCTTCGTAGCCAACCTCATAAGTCAGCATGTGGCTTGAGGTTCCTCCAGCGCACTGGGTGGTGACAACAACCGGGATGTTGTTTTGCTTCGCGTTTTTTATAAATGGGATGAAGGAGTTCCATTTATTTGGGACGTTGCCAGCCCCGAAAGATTCAAGCAGTATCCCCCTGCATTCCCCCGTACTGATTATTTTTTCCAGATACCCAGGGTCGGTTCCGGGGACCAGCGTAATTTGCAGGATTCTTTTTTCAAAGTTATTTACAAGCCTTAATTTTTCCTTTGAGGATTTTCGTTTTGGGGCGTCTTTTGACAGGTTCATCGTTGTAGCGACTTCTCCGATATCATTGGTTAGGTGTGAAACAAACGCATCAAGGGAAACCTCGCTCCACTTCTTTGATCTGTTTCCTTGTAGGATTTTTGTTCCAAAACAAATTGTGACTCCGCTTAAATTCATTCCCGCCAATCTGCATGAGTTAATCAAATTATTTACTGCGTCAGTGGCGGGTTCATCGGGGGGCAATTGGGACCCGGTCAATACAATTGGTTTTCCTAATCCTTGTAATGCAAAGGAAAGAGCCGAGGCTGTGTATGCCATGGTATCTGTGCCGTGTGTAACTACAAATCCATCGTATTGATGGTATCTTTTGTATATTTCTTCGCTTAATTTTGTCCAAAGGAAGGGCTGCATGTTTGTGCTGTCAATATTTGCAATAAAAACATAATCTAAATCTACAAAATCTTGTATTTGCGGGGCGATTGCCAGTAGTTCTTCAACTGATTTTGTTGGCACAAGTGTTTGGTTTCCATTTCTTTTCATTGCGATTGTTCCTCCGCAAAAAAGAAGGCATACTTTGGGTTTTTTTGACAGGGCTTTACCAGGTGTTAAATATTGCATTTGGTGATTCTTTTTAACCGCTGTTTCTTTTGCATTAAGTTGTTTGGTTTTCTCTTTAATTTCATTTTGGGTTGGCTTTGTGTCGCCCAAATACGCAGAGATTTTTTGCCATTTTCCATTTGGGGTTTTTACGTTTTTATCAAGGTAAAAATATTTCTTTCCCTTCACAGTTCTTGAGGCAAGATTTGGCTGTGTTTTCATACGAATTAATCAGTGCCGAGCCTTTATAAATCTTAGTGATAACTGGTTATCACTAAAACTCATAAGCATCGGTTCTTGTGAATGGAGTTATTTCTCCGCGCAGGTTCTTCCCGATTAGTTTCTTCGCTTCTTCTGGTTTATAATTTCCAAGCAGCCATGCGAGTTTAACAAATGCGGTTTCTGTTAGCATGTCTTCTCCGGGGATTACTCCTAAATTAACCAAATCAATTGCTTTATCATATACGTGCATGTGTACTCTGCCGTTTATGCACTGCGAGGTCATAACCGAAACTCCGCCCTTATCAATAAATTCTTTTATTGCGGGGAAGATTTCCTTATGCCCCTCTTTTTCTGTGATTTCATCAGGCAAATGCCCGGGGGTTTGCCCTAAGCCAGTGCCCTCAATAATGAGTCCCTTAAATTTTTCTTTTGTATAAAATTTGAATTGTTCAGGGAACATGTTTATTGTTATTTTCAAAACCGCAACGCGCGACTCAAACTCGGGTTTTATTATCATTTTCTCTTTCTTATTCTTTTTCTCATAATTCTTTTTCAAAAACTCAATTTTTCCATTCTTATAATCAACTAGTGCGATTGGAGTATCATTAATTGCTTTGAATGCGTCCCTTCGAGATGTATGCATTTTGCGTGTTTTGCACGGGGGGAGTATTGCGCATACATCATCGCTTGAGGAATTATGCATGCATATTGCTAGTCCTGCAAAATCAGTTCTTGTAATGAAATTTGCCGCGCTTAGTAGGTTCATTGCGGCGTCCGAGCTTCCTCTATCCGAGCTTCTTTGCGCTCCAACAATTATTATTGGTATGGGGCATTTCTCAAGTGTGAATGCGAGTGCAGCTGCGGCAACAGCCAAATTATCTGTTCCCATTCCAAGTATTATTCCATCAACGCCCTTTTTGTATTCTTTCTCAATTTCTTTTGCAATAAAAGTAAAGTGCGAGAATCGAAAGTCATCACTCCACATTTTTCGCAACAGGCGCGGTTCAAAGTTAGCGATTTTTTCTAGCTCTGGGAACATTGTGTGAAGGTCTTCTGGAGTAAATGAAGCAAATACCCCTCCTGTTCGATAATCAATTCTTGATGCGATTGTTCCGCCTGTGTGGAGCACAGCAATTGTGGGTAGTGAAGGATTTTTCTTAAGTTCAATTGTTTTTGCTTTTCCCACGCTCTTTGATTCGCCAAGATTTTTTAGGCTCTTTATTTTTAGGGTATCAAACCCCGCGTTGTATCCCGTGGAGAGTTTTAGCATTAGTAAATCCTCATTTGAGGGGATAATTGTTCCCTTTACTTTGTTTCCATCAAAATCAAATTCAATAAGATTTCCCTCGCTGATTTTGTTTTTCTTATAAAATTCTTTTAGTGCCATTCTTCTCACTTAATCAAAATATTCTGCTTAAACTAATGACTAATATTACCCAGCTTTTGTTTAAAAATCCTTTAGAATCGTCCAAAGCAATTTGGTTTATATACAACTTCCTTAATCTTATTCATATGGTGCTTAATTTTAAGTTAACAAGCGGGATAAAATATAGGGCGGCGATTAAACGGAAGAATAATCCTTTGAGAGTCACCTTATTGAGGGATATTGTGGATTATCGTGTGACGATTGAAGAGCATAAAAAGTTTATCAAAAACCACCCTAACGATAAGGATAATCCGATAAGGGCTAGACTAATTGAGGAGATTTACCCATTTCTCATTACAGAAGCACAAAATAATCTTAAGGCTCTTAAAGGAAAAAGATAACTGCTTTCTCAGCATGCTCCGTTCTCAGTTGCTTTCACACAGTATGCTTGTGTGTTTGATAAAATATTGAATTGTTTTCCAAGTTTTGCATTCCATGTAGCGGCGCATTCATATGCATAAGTGCATCCCGTACAGGAGTGTATTTCCCAGTATGTATTCTCCGCTCCGCCCGCAACAGTCTCAACCCCGTCAGTTGTTTTACAGAATTGTGTTTTATCAAGAGTAAATGTTATACTGTTTGTATCCATTCCCCCGTTTTGCGCCTCAAAAACAAATTCTGCCCTATATTCGCCTGAGTTTTGCGGGTTAATGCTCCAAAAGAATTCGTGTTTCTCAGCAGGCATTAGAATATCCAGTGATTTTGCTTCAGTTGTATAATCAGTGAGCATCCACCCTGCGCCATCCTTTTTGTATAATCTTACATAATTACTCGCATTTGCAATTGGAACAAAACCGGTGTCAGTGACAGTAACTTTTATTTCTCCAATTCCCTGGCTTACATCAATTATACTCATTTGAGATATTTTTGCTTGTGCGGGAAGCCCTGCCAAATATATTTTGCATGCGCTAATTCCCTCAATTCTGTTGCATCTAACGCTTGTGGTAATTTTTTTTCCTTGTTTTATTATTGCGTATGTTGAATCCCACTCAATTGCTTTTGAGCAGTTCTCATCACTTTTCATATCACTTCTTTTTGTACAGCAGTCCTTTGCATTCACGCACTCAAATGCCACGAGATTATTTTTTTCCTCAAGGTCCTTTGAATTAAACATTTCTCCATTACTGTATTGTACCGCCCCAAGTGAAACAGTTTTTCCTGTCATTGTTTGTATTTGTGCTTCGCTAAGGTATTGTTTTAGTAGTTGAGTATTGTTTTTCATCGGGTTGAGCTGTGAGAATACGGTGAAGAGCAGTACAATTAGCGCAACGGCAACTATTGCATAAACAATTATGTCAAATGGTTTCATTTCAATCATTCCTGTTGCATTCATTATTTAAGAAGTTTTATTTCTGTAACTAAAACCCACGAAAAGATTTTCTTTAATATAAGTGCTGCAATAAAGAGTCCCACCCACATTTCCCACCTGTCAAGATAAGCAAACAAGTTCTTCCAATCATGCGCCCATATTTCAAATGAGAAGAGTATCCAAACCACCGCAATGAAGGTAATTATTATCACTAGCCAACTGAATGGTTTAAAGCGCATCAAAATCAATTAGAGAAAGCTTTTTGTTTTACTTAAACCTTTCTTTTAGTTCTTTACTTTTTGTAAAACGAACAGGTCTCTTCCACTGTTGGCGTTTTTCCAGAAAATCTCATCGTAATTATTATAACTTATTTTTCCTTCTCTGCGTAAGAACTCAAGAACGCGCATAAGTCTTCTTGCTATTGGAACCTCCTTAAAGTATGCGTGCTCTTTTTCATACTTCTTTTTGCTTGAAATTGCTTTTATCATGTGGTGTGAACACAATGCGCGGTCGGCAATCAAATACCCCCCCGGTGCGAGTTTGTCAAAGTAATTTGTTACCAATGATAAGAGTGTTTCGGGTCCGCCGCTAACCTCGGGCATCATTATAAGCTGAAATTTCCCCTTTAATTCTGCGGGCGGGGCTGTGTGTACATTAACCTTGACCGCCTGCATTCGTTGCGCTTTGACTTCATTAAATATGCTTCTCTTTAATGTCCATTTTCCGCCTGTTCTTCCGCCCGTATTATATTTTATGTCGGTGATGCAATAATTTTCAGGCTTTATTCCTTCTTTTCTGATTAAGAGATCTGCAAGCCTCCCGCTGCCTGCCCCAAGTTCAAGCACCCTTGGATTTGCGACGCCGGTTGTGGTTCGGACCAAATCAATGATGTGGTATATTCCATTCCTTTGCCCGGCAGGGGCTTGGTGTGGGCCCATTACCCTCACGGCCCTTTTTGTGCTAGTTGCAAAGTGAGGTGCAGCATATTTTGTGTCATCAAACTTTCTAAATTTTTTTACTCTCATAAAATTCACACAGCACTTTGATAATTATTTACTCTACTGTAGTCTCAATCGCCACTCTTTTTTGTGCCGAGAACATTTTCTTTATCTCCTCAGTAGTGGTTGCTTCCTCGGGTTTTTTATCCATCCGGTATTTTATCATTCTTGGGAAGCGCAGAGCGTATCCTTTTCCTTTTTCTTTTCCGCATGAGTGCATTGGGCTTAGTGTTATTTCATCTGCGCGCACTTCAATTACATATTTTGGCACTACCCATACATCAGGCACTATTTCAGAAATTACGCGGGCTGGTTTTGTTTTTGCGCTGGTTTTTGAGAGCATTTCTTCTAGATTTGCGAGTATTTCTTCAGTCATTCCGGTTCCGATTTTTGCAACGCTCTCAAATACATCTTTTTTATCATTGTATGCGGCGGCAAGCAGCGCCCCAAGCCCGAATTTTGTTCGTTTTCCTTTTCCTTTATCATACCCAATAATTACAACATCCACTGTGTCCTGCAGACTTCCTTTGTATGAGCGTTTTAGTTTTATCCACGCGTATTTTCTTGCGCCCGCGATGTATGGTGCATCAAGGTCTTTAGCCATTACTCCTTCAAGCCCCTGCGAGATTTTTTCTTCAAAGAATTTTTCAAGTTCTTCCGGTGTATCAACTATTTTTTGTTCGCTTAGTTTGATTATGTCCCCCTCTTTTATGATGCTCGCTAGTTTTGCTCTTCTCTCGTACAGCGGTTTTTCCATATAATTCTCATTCTCGCATAGGACAATATCAAATAAGAATAAGTTGAGCGGGTATTCCTTTGATTTCTTTTCAATTTCATATTTTCTTTTTCTTTGGATTGTGATTTGGAATGGATAATATTCTTGTGTCTCTTCGTTGTATGCGAGTGCTTCTCCTTCAACAATGCATTTCTTTGGAGTCAAGTGAGTTTTTGCTGCCTCGATAATCTCTGGGAACATATCTGTGATATCCTCGCTTTGGCGTGAAAATATTTTTATTTTATCCCCGTTCTTGTGTATCGCAACCCTAAACCCGTCGTACTTTGCTTCTGCTGCGCATTTGCCTAACTTCTCAATTATTTCTTTTGCGCTTGGGAGTCTCTCCGCGGCGGTGGGGCGTACAGGGGTTCCAGGCGCAAGGCGTATTTCTCTTAGCCCAA
>Ga0172369_10004246_pt1 | contig 18300 bp, 9 predicted proteins | sample LakKiv25m_FD_114539 | JGI IMG/M metagenome (GOLD analysis project Ga0172369, IMG submission 114539) | Freshwater microbial communities from Kabuno Bay, South-Kivu, Congo - kab_022012_11.25m | ecosystem: Environmental > Aquatic > Freshwater > Lake | place: Democratic Republic of the Congo...
CAAGCAATTTATAAGTTTCGCGGCGCTTCACTTTCCAACATCATGCAGTTTAAAGATGATTATCAGCAAGCGACTGAGCTAGTGCTCACCGAGAATTATCGCTCGCGGCAAGAAATTTTAGATTCGGCTTATCAGTTTATTCAAAATAATAATCCTAATCGTTTAGAAATTAAATTAAAAATTGATAAACAATTGAAAGCTCGAGGTAGTTTTTCGGCCAAATCAGAAGCGGCCGTTAAATTTTTAAATTTTTCTCTCGCCAGCGAAGAAGTTTCTTTCGTGGCGCAAAAAATAAAAAAGATTTATGAATGTGAAGAATTGAGCTGGTCAGATTTTGCGATTTTAGTGCGAGCTAACGACACGGCCGATGCTTATGTTAAAGAATTAACACGGCAAAATATTCCCAATCAATTTATGTCTTGGCGCGGTTTATATTATAAACCGTTAATTTTAGATGTCTTGGCTTATTTGCGTTTATTGGATAATTATCACGAATCAGCCGCTTTATTTAGAGTTCTAAACATGGAGATTTTTAAAGTTTCCCATCTGGATTTGGTAAATATTAATAAAGTGGCGACCCGAAAAGTCTGGTCCTTATATGAAGCTTTGAAAAATATTAACGCGATTCCGGGACTCAGCGCTCCGAGTGTTAGAAATATTAATAAATTATTAAACTTAATCAGCCAGCATTCACTTTTAGTCGCTGACCAAAAACCAACTAAAATATTTCTCCGCTTTGCCTATGATTCTGGTCTCTTAGAAGGATTAGATCATGATCGCGATTTAGAATTATATTCTTATCTTAATCAATTTTATCAAAAGATTAAGCGCTTAGAAGAAAACGAACCTGATTTACGATTGAAAGATTTCAGGGAAGCTATTAATTTAGAAATAGAAGCGGGCGAAACCGGTGCTCTCAAATTAGATTTTGCTGATAGTGAAGCCGTAAAAATAATGACGGTGCACGGTGCTAAAGGTTTGGAATTTAAATACGTTTTTATTGTTAATTTGGTTGATAAAAAGTTTCCGACGATTTCGCGCAGTGAAAAAATTTCTCTTCCCGATTCTTTAATCCGGGAAAAAGTGCTTGTGAGCCCTGATAATCATTTAGAAGAAGAGCGGCGATTATTTTATGTGGCGGCGACTCGGGCCAAGGAAGAGCTTTATTTGACGGCGGCGAAAGACTACGGCGGTCTTCGCGAAAAGAAAGCCTCGCGTTTTATCACGGAGATGGGAGTAAGCGATTCCGCGATTCCGGAAATCACGCTTAGTCAAAAAAACGAATTTCTGCGCGATCTCCATTATCTAAATAGCCGGGAGTTGACTAATACCAAAAGTCTAGAAGAGAAATACCCGCTCCCAGAGAAATTTTCTTTTTCACAATTAGCCGCCTTTTCTACTTGCCCGTTACAGTATAAATTTGCTTTTATTCTTAAAATTCCGGCTTCAACCGCGAAGGCGAGTTTGATTTTTGGCCGCGTTCTCCATAATACTTTATATAATTTTTTATTACCGACTTTGCGGGAGAAACAAAAAATGCAAGGCGATTTGTTTGCCGGTTTGGAACCTAAAAGAGATCGGCCCCGCCCGCTTTTAACTGAGAAAAGGCTATTAGAAATTTATCAGGAATTTTGGCAAACCGATGGTTATCAGGACAAGAAAGAGCGCGCTGATTATCAGCGCAAAGGGTTGGCGGCTGTCAAAAAGTTTTTCGTCGAGTATCAGAAAAATCAACCCCGAGAAACTATTTTTTTAGAAAAAAAGTTTTCTTTCAAGATTGGCAATGAGGTGATCAAAGGGGCGATTGACCGGGTTGATAAATTAGCTGACGGTACTTTAGAAATAATTGATTATAAGACCGGCAAAACTAAAACTAAATTGGATTTTGATGCTAAGCGTCAATTAATTCTCTATCAGTTGTTTTTAGAAGAGTTTTTGCAAATTAAAGTTAGCGCCTTAAGCTATTATTATTTAGAAAGCGGTGAAAAACATACTTTCAGTCCGACAGACAAAGAAATTGATCGTCTCAAATCAGAAGTTCAAGCCGAAATCGCGGAAATAAAGAAGCGTCAATTTATTCCTAAACCATCAATGATGTGCGCTTTTTGCGATTTCAATACAATTTGCGAATTTAGGCAGGTTTAGTTAAGATAATAATATGAATAATACAGACCGTTTAATCAGTCCGATTGAGAGAAAGGGAGACGAGGCCCTGGATTTATCTTTGCGTCCCAAAACTTTGGCAGAATATATTGGTCAAGAAAAAATTAAACAGAATTTGGAAATTACTATTGCGGCCGCTAAAAAGCGCCATGAACCAATCGAGCATGTTTTGCTATATGGGGCGCCGGGATTAGGGAAAACCACCCTCGCCCATGTAATTGCTAATGAGATCGGCGCTAATATCCGGGTGACTTCTGGCCCAGCGATTGAAAAAAGCGGCGATTTAGCAGCTATTTTAACCAACCTCGAGGCGGGCGATATTTTATTTATTGATGAAATCCATCGTCTTCATAAAACTATTGAAGAGATTTTATATCCGGCCATGGAAGATTATGCTTTGGATATTATTATGGGCAAGGGGCCGAGCGCGCGTACTTTGCGTCTAGATTTGCCAAAGTTTACTATTATCGGCGCTACTACTTTAGCTAGCTTATTATCCGCTCCTTTGCGCGATCGTTTCGGCATCACTCACCATTTGAATTTCTATGAAGTTAATGATATTGAAAAGATTATCAAACGCAGCGCGAAAATTTTGGGAGTCGAGATTGAAGCCGACGCCCAGAAGGCCATTGCGACGCGTAGTCGCCGCACGCCGAGAATTGCTAACCGTTTATTAAAACGGGTTCGAGATTATTGTGAGGTTAAAGGGGATGGAAAAATTATTATGAATGATTGTTTGGAAGCTTTCAAGATGTTAGAGGTTGATGAATTGGGTTTAGATTTAATCGATCGCCGTATTTTAGAAACTATAGTCCATAAATTCAAAGGCGGGCCGGTAGGTTTGAATACTTTAGCCGCGGCCACGGGCGAAGAGATGGAGACGATTGAAAATATGTATGAGCCATATCTGATGCAACTCGGCTTTTTAGATCGTTCGCCCCGGGGTCGCTTGGTGACCCAACTTGGTTATGAGCACTTAGGACTAAAAATGCCGGGTACCGGAAAACTAGTTTGATTATGTATAAAACCCAAGATTTTAACTACCAATTACCTAATGAGCTGATCGCTCAGAAACCAATCAGACCGCGAGACCACTCGCGTCTTTTGTTGTTAAATAAGAAAACCGGCGCCTTAGAACATCGCCATTTTTATGATTTAATCAATTATTTAAGACCGGGTGATCTGTTGGTTTTGAATAATTCCAAAGTTTTTCCCGCCCGGCTAATCGGTCATAAGAAAATAACGGGCGGTCAAGTAGAAATTTTTTTACATCAGCCATTGAAAAAAGCGGTCGCGGGTAATATTTGGGAGTGCTTGCTTGGTGGCCGAGTGAAAGAAGGTTTAGAGATTGAGTTCGCTGGCCGAAATAAATTACGAGCGGTGGTTAAAAAAAATAATCAAGATGGTACTTGGCAGTTAGAGTTTAATTTGCGCGACCAAAAGTTTTGGCAAGTCATCAATAAGATCGGCGAAGTACCTTTGCCGCCTTATATCAAGCGTTCTCAGCAGTTAGTGAGCGATAAAAATAATTATCAGACTGTTTTTGCTGATCATCAGGCGGTTGGTTCAGTAGCCGCCCCGACGGCTGGTTTGCATTTTACTAAATCGTTATTGAAGAAGTTCCAGGCAAAAGGCGTAAAAATAGAGTACCTGACCCTTCATGTTGGCCTAGGAACCTTTGCTCCGGTCAAGACCGAAAAAATTATTGATCATAAAATGCATCGCGAATTTGCGGCCGTTAGCGCGGCGACTATCAAAGAAGTTATTAGAACCAAGCAACGGGGCGGGCGTATTATTGCCGTTGGCACGACTAGTTGCCGGACCTTAGAGTCACTGGATTTTACCAGCTTAAATAAAAAGATTAAAATTAACGAACAAACTTTTTGGACCGATATTTTTATTTATCCTGGTTATAAATTCAAAATTATTGATGCTTTGGTGACTAATTTTCATTTACCGAAATCAAGCCTAATTATGCTTGTTAGCGCCTTAGCCGGTAAACAAAAAATTGACAAGGCTTATCAGGCGGCCATAGCCAAGAAATATCGCTTCTTTAGTTATGGCGATGCCATGTTTATTTATTAGATATTAGCTAAAAACAGTGATTTGATTTTTTTTGGATTTTCTGATATAGTAAAAGCTAATTAAAATCGTTTTTATAATATATGAAGAAGTTTTTTCTTTTTGTTTGGGAAATAGCCAAAGTTGTCTGTATTTCTTTGGCGATTATCTTGCCGGTTCGCTACTATTTAATCCAGCCCTTTTACGTTAAGGGCGCTTCCATGGAGCCTAATTTTCATGATCATGAATATTTAATAATTGATGAGATTAGTTACCGCTTTAAAGCTCCGGAACGTGGCCAAGTGATCGTTTTCCGTTACCCGCGCGATCCACAAGAATATTTTATTAAAAGAATTATTGCTTTGCCCGGTGAAGAAGTCCAAATTAAGGATGGTCGAGTAAAAGTTTTTAATGCCGCTAACCCCGAAGGATTTATTTTGCAGGAAAGGTATTTACCGGCCGACTTGAATACGATTAATACCGATGAAAATAAAATCACTCTTTTGGATAATGAATATTTTGTTCTCGGCGATAATCGCAATGCCTCTAAGGATTCGCGGAGTTTTGGCGCTTTAAATAAAAGTTTTATTACAGGTAAGATTTTATTTCGCGGCTGGCCCTTAAAAGAAATAACTATTTTTGATAAGAATTATTGGCCGCAATATAATTAATAAGTTTATGCCTAGACATAAAAAAATAATTACCGAGACCGTTAAGAAAGTCGAACGGCGGAACGAGAAGATTCCCGCCCGTCTTTTAGGAATGAAAGATGTCATTGGTTCAGAATATTTAGGGTATGATTTAGTGGTTTCAAAAGCGCTTAATCTTGCTAAGCTATACAGCTTTACTCCAGTGAAGACGCCGATTTTAGAAACTTTCGATTTGTATAAAAAATCTACTCGGAAAAACAGCGATAAAGAATTTTATTTTGTCGAGGGCGAAAAAAGCGAGCGAATTACTTTGCGGCCGGAAATAACTCAGGGGATTATTCGCGCTTATTTAGAAAATAATTTAAGTGAAACAACCAGTCTCGCTCGTTTGTATTCGCTCGGGCCAATCTTCCGTCATGAAAAGTTACAGACTGGCCGTTATCGAGAATCCACCCAGTTTAATTTGGAAATTATCGGTGAGAAGAAGCCGATGGCGGAAGCAATCCTAATTACTATGGCGCAGAATCTTTTGGAGGAATTACAAATTAAGGCGCAGGTTCAAATCAATAGCATCGGTAGCGCGGACTGCCGCCGAGAATACAATAATAAACTTCTGGCTTTTTATAGAGAACGCGGCCGGCGTTCTAAACTTTGCCATTACTGCAAAAAGAATTTAGGTAAAAATTGTTTAAGCCTTTTAGATTGTAAAGAAGAAAATTGTTTGAAAATCAGGGAAGAAGCGCCGCAAATTGCTGATTTTTTATCTGATGAAAGTCGTGAACATTTTGCTAAGACGCTGGAATTTTTAGATGAATTAAATATTAATTATAATTTTAACCCTTATTTAGTCCGCGGTTTGAATTATTATAATGATACGGTGTTCGAATTTTGGCCGATTAATGATGATGGGGTGGTTGTCGGTAAGATGGCCTTAGGTGGTGGCGGTCGTTACGATTCTCTAGTTGAAAATCTCGGTGGGCAATCAACTCCCGCGGTTGGTCTCGCTATGGGCATTGAACGAGCGTTGGCTAGATTAAAAGATAAGCACCTCTTGGCAAATACGCCCGAAGAGGATATAGTGTTTATTGCCCAATTAGGTGAACAGGCCAAACTAAAAGCTTTGCAATTATTTGAGGATTTAAGACGAGCCGGTTTCAATGTTCGCCAATCATTTTCTTGTGATAGTTTAAAAATACAACTGGAGGAAGCAGTTAATATGCGCGCTAAGACTAGCTTGATTTTAGGCAAGAAAGAAATAATGGATGGCACGATTTTAATGCGCGATATGGATTCAGGCGCTCAGGAGACGGTTGTCTATAAAAAAATTAAAGAGCGTTTGTCTAAAAAAGATAAATTAATTGAAAAAAGAGTTAATAATAGAAAGGAAGGTGGATTATATGGCGGATTTTAAAAGAAAACCAGGAGAAAGCTTTGAGAGTTTTTTGCGAAAATTCAAAAAAGGTCTGAAAAACAGCAAAAGATTAGAAAAAGCCCGATCAAAGCAACATCTTGAGCCAAAAAAAACTAAACGGCTCCAGAAAAAATATGCTTTGACTAGTTTAGAGTTGCGCAAAAAAAATGAATATTTGCGTAAAATCGGTAAATTGCCGGAAAGTAATATGCGCAGTAATTAAATTTTAAATTTAAACCTGATAAATAAAAATCGCCTTAATAAACTAGGGCGATTTTTAGTTTGTAACTAAAAGTGGTTATTTGTAGATAAGATGATATAATAATTATAATAATTTATTAACTAACTCTTTCGCCGTGCTAAGCCAGCAGAAAATTGTTGATTATTTTTTAAGATTTAAAAAATTAATCCTCAGCCGACAAGAAACTCGTTCAGTCAAGATAGTCGTGGCTGGTATTTTTTTGATTTATTTTTTAGTTGGTGTTTTTATATTCAGGGATTATGGCCTTTCTTGGGACGAGCCTCTGCAGCGATTGACGGGGATTGTTTCTACTAATTATATCCTCGGCAAGCTCTCCCCGGAATTAGCGATTCCGGGAGTTATCCCTCTCGCCGACTATATTAATAATGATTATGGGGTGGTTTTTGATGTTCCGGCTTATTTGTTGGAATTATTATTTAATTTTGATCAAGCTGATGGGAATATTTATTATTTGAGGCATTTTTTAACATTTTTTATTTTTTTCCTAGCCGTTATTTTCTTTTATAAGTTAGTTAAAAAGAATTTTAATGATTGGCGCTTAGGGCTCTTGGCTAGTTCGATGTTAGTTTTAAGTCCGAGAATTTTCGCGGAATCATTTTATAACAGTAAGGATATTGTTTTTTTAGCCGCTTTCATTTTTGGCATTTATTTTTTATTTAATTTTTTAGAACGCCAGAATTTCTGCAGTGGGTTTTTGTTCGCCTTTTTTTCGGCCTACGCTATTAATATTCGTTTGTTTGGTTTGTTGCTACCGCTCGTCGGGATCGGATTTTATTGTTTAGAAATTATTTTTCAACCCCGCGGCCAACTTAGGAAAAAATTGTTAATTTTAATAAGTTATTTGTTTTGCTTAGTTTTATTAATAATTTTTATGTGGCCATTTCTATGGTCTCAGCCTTGGCTGAACTTTAAAACCGCCCTTTTAAACATGTCTAATTTTCGTTGGACCTCAAACGTCTTGTATTTCGGCCAAGAAATTTCCGCTCTTAAATTACCTTGGCATTATATAGTAGTTTGGTTAGGCATTACCACGCCGGTTGTTTATTTAATTTTGTTTTTTCTCGGAAATATTTCGCTTGGGGCGGGGGTTATTTCTAGTATTAAAAAACGTCTCTATACTAATAAATTACGGTTTGAGTTAATCATTAGTTGTTTTTTCTTTGGGCCGTTATTAGCAACGGTTCTTTTTCACCCCGTTCTTTATAATGCCTGGCGGCATTTATATTTTATTTATGCGCCATTTGTCTTGTTGGCGGTTATGGGATTTAACTATGGCCAGATGTTAATTAAAAAAATAAACTGGAGACCAGCTTATTCTTTCTTGCCAGCAATCATGGCGATATTTTTTATCTTGATAGTTCTTCGAATGGCTCAGGCTCATCCTCATGAAAATGTTTATTTCAATGAATTAGCCGGAAACACGCAAAATAAATTTGATGGAGATTATTGGGGCTTGTCCTATCGAGCGGCTTTAGAGTATATTGTTGCCACGGATCAGCGGCCGGTTATTTTATTAAACGTTAATACCGCCCCCGGAAAAATTAATAGTCTGCTTTTAGAGCCAGCCGATCGGGAAAGAATTTTTTTTACTTCGCCGCTTAAGGCCGATTATCTTTTAACAGATTTTCTTTATCAGACGGATTGTTCTTTCTCTGATGAAATTAAAAGTTTTTATTCTGGCCATTTAAAAATAATGGGTATTTATCGCGGCGGTCAGACTTGCCAATTAAAATAGAAACAAATAAAGAATATTTTTTTATTATTTCATCCCGGGAATCAATCTCTTAATATTCTCTAAAGTAGATTTGCGCGCGTACTGTTTAATGCGATCGCGCGCTCTTTTTGTTTTAACAAATTTTAGCCAATCTTTAGTGGGGTGTTGGCGGTTTTTTTCAACAATTATTTCTACTAAATCGCCATTTTTTAGTTCCTGGTCCAAACGTCCTAATTTATCATTAATAATAACTCCCGCGGCTTTATTGCCGATATTGCTATGAATGGCGTAGGCGAAATCAATCGGCGTGGCTTTTTCTGGTAGTTCAAAAACATCGCCCTTCGGAGAAAAGACAAAGATTCGATCGCGAAAAATATCCAATTTAATATTTCTCACAAATTCATTAGTATTCGTGATTTCTTTTTGAATGTCGATAATTTCCTTTACCCAAGAAGGTTGTTGATAATTTTCTTTGCCCTTTTTAGCTTTATAATACCAATGGGCCGATAGACCATAAATAGATTCTTCATGCATTTCTTTGGTTCGAATCTGGAACTCCGCGGCCTTACCCTCTGGACCAAAAATCGTCGTATGCAAAGAACGATAACCATTCGGCTTAGGCACAGCAATATAATCTTTAAAGCGGTTTGGTTTTGGTTTCCAAAGAGTATGGATGATTCCCAGAACCTTGTAACAATCATCAATCGTTTCGACAATTATTCTTAAGGCAAAAACGTCATAAATTTCATTAAACTTTCGGTCTTTTTCCTGCATTTTTTTCCAGATGCTATATAAATGTTTGAAGCGGACTTCTATTTCATAGTTAATTTTAGCCTCATCTAGTTTAACCGCTAAAATACTTTTGACTTTATGAAAGAAACGATTGCGTTCCACTTTTTTTTCAACTTCATATTTATATTCTAGTTCATGGAAATCTTCCGGAAAAAGAACCTTAAAGCAAATATCCTCCATTTGCCACTTTAAACGGCCGATCCCTAATAAACCAGCAATCGGCGCATAAATTTCCAGGGTTTCTTGAGCGATGCGGCGCTGTTTGTCGGGCGGCAAATTTTCTAAAGTGCGTAAATTATGTAGACGATCGCAGAATTTTATGAAAATAACCCGCAAATCAGTCGTCATCGCTAAAAACATTTTTTTTAAATTTTCTCGATAACGCTCAATCCCGCGGTATTTGATTTTTCCCAATTTTGTTACGCCCTTTACTAACGAAGCAATTTCCGGCCCGAAATCTTTTTTTATATCATTAATAGTCCAGCTAGTGTCCTCGGGGACATCATGTAAAATCCCAGCGGCTACAGTCGTTAAATCCGCTTTGATTTCCGTTAAAATATAAGCGGTATGAAGCGGATGTTGGATATAGGGTTCGCCATTTTTTCGAGTTTGTCCAGTATGCGCAAAATCAGCAAATTCCCAGGCCTTATTTAGGATGGAAACGTCCTCATTAGGGTGATTTTCTTGAAATTTTTTTATTATCCTTTCGATAGTCATAAAAAGGTTTTTCTTTTCTAAGATTTGTGTTATAATAAAAGCATAATAAATTATATCACAGGTGGTATAATTTGAAAGCCTTTGACTATATCTAGCATGTCAAAAAAAGTTAAATTTTCTATTTCTATTTTTGGCCTCTTAGCCTTGTTTATCGTGGCTAATTTTTTGTTCGGCAGCCTTGCTTCCGCCCAGAATTTTGGTACCCAGGAAGTTGCTAATGGTTTAAATAACTCTTTAAGCACGGCTGACCCGCGTTTTATTATCGGTCGGATTATTCAGGTCGCCCTCGGCTTCTTAGGAGTAATTGCTGTCGGTTTGATTATTTATGCCGGTTTTTTATGGATGACCTCAGGCGGCGATGAAGATAAGATCGGCCAAGCTAAAAAAATTCTTCGCAATGCCATCATTGGCTTGGTAATTATTTTAATGTCTTGGGCGATTACTACTTTTTTAATTTCCCGTCTCTTAGAGGCGATGGGAAACGGCGAAGGCTTCTTTGATACGGGCGGCGGTTTAACTAACCAGGGAATCGGCGCGGTTGGCGCTTGTACTGTTGATAGCTTCTATCCAACGAGCGACCAGAAAGAAGTCCCTCGCAACAGTTCAATTATGGTTACTTTTAAAGAGGAAATAAAATTAGATACGGTTTGTCAAAATAGTCAGAATGAAGCTTGCACCTGTAACCCGACGAATTGCAATAAGCTTAACCCCGAAGCGATACAGCTTTATAAAACGGATTTAGGAAACTCTTGCGTTAACGGCCCCTGCTCCAATCCTAATATTAATGTGACTGATATTTTGGTGACTGTGCCAAGCGGTAATAAAACTTTAGTTTTAACACCTTTAAGCTTTTTAGGCTCACCTAATAGTACTACGAAATATTCAATCAAATTTACTAATCAAGTGAAAAAATTGGATAATATCTCGATGTTTAAGAGTTGCGGCGCTGATTATTTCTCCTGGAATTTTGAAGTCAGCACTAGTTTAGATCTAACCCCGCCGCGTGTTGTCGTCGGCGGAATTTTCCCCATGCCTGACAATTTAAAAGATATTTATCGCCAAATGACACCCGCTGCTAAGGCGAGCGGAGAAATCACCGTTAAAGATTGCCCTCAGGTTTATTCGCCAGCCTCAGTTACTAATATTAGCCCTTCTGGGCCAGAAGTGACTCTTAATTATCAAGGGGCTATTTCTAAATTTAAAGTTGTTGTGACTGAAAATAAGAATAAAGTTCAATTATTTGATGGTTTAAGCAATAACTTATTAGGCGCCGCTGATTTTGATAGTAATGGTTTAGCGCTTTTTAAAGGATTCATGACTTTTAAGACCAGTAATCCACAGGCGGGTAATGCTTGGGAAGTCACAATTTCACCGGAACAGCTAGCCGATACTTTAACAGTTGGTCCAACAATTTACACTTTTGCGACCAATAACGCTAATAATAATATTCAGGTTAATCCTAGCAATTGTAGTCTTTCTCAACAGGCAACTTTTATTTATTATAAATTAAGTGGTGATGAGAACGTCGAGGTTGTGAGAAATAATACCGTTATTACTTTAACCGCTAAAATCGCTGGTGAAAGCGGTAACAATTTAGTTTTGAGCACGACCAATAGCAGTGCTTTAACGCTTAAGGCTTTTTCTGGCGGTGTTAATTTACAAGAAACTAACGAGGCTAAAGATAAAAGAGATCGCCCGATGAATTCGGTTATTCAGATTAATTTTACGGAAGCGATTAATCCGGTGACGGTTTCTGGCACGGCCGATGAAGTGGCTAATTATATAAGAGTAGTTAATGCGGCCACGAGCAGCCCGGCGGGAATTTCCTGCAGTAAAAATAGTGACTGCCGTTCTTATAAATGTGAAAATAATACCTGTGTCGGCAATTATCTCGGTGGGAAATTCATGATTGCGAATGGCTATCGAACTCTGGAATTTATTTCCGATGATGAATGCGGCGTTAATGGTTGCGGCGAAAAAATTTATTGTTTACCGGCTAATAGTCATTTGTCGGTGGAGTTAGTCGCGGCTAATTTAAAGACTTGTAATAGTGATAATGATTGTCTTTCTTTTGCTCCTTTTAAAACTTGTGCTCCGACTCCTTTAGGCTATAAAGTTTGTCAGAATCTTGAAAGTAAAAATTATCCAGCGGCTAATTTGACTAGTTTAGACGGTTTAGTAGACGCGGCGATAAATTCTTTTGATGGCGATCGCAGCACTTATGCCGACGGGCCGCTTGATTACTATAATGATAATTATCAAGCCGAGTTGAATACTGATAAAAAAGATAAATATAAATGGTCTTTCTATATTAATGATAAGATTGCTTTAGAGCCGCCGCAGATTAGCTTTATCAAGCCGACCCAAGGGCAGACTAAAGTTAATTTACTCGAACCCTCACAAATTAATTTTAGCACGCTAATGATGAACAGTTCTCTAAGAACCGGAAGCGTTTTAGTAACGAGCGGTACCTCAACTTTTGAACATAAGATGATTAATTTACGCAGTTCAATGCCGACCCCCTTGGGTTATTGGGTTTTGTGCGATAATCAAGATAGTTTACCTTTGGATGGTGAGCCAGATGTGACCGTCGCTACGCTTAATCATTCTCCTTTTTTAGAATCGGTAACTTATCGCGCTCAAGTCGGTTCGGGGGTAAAAGATATTTATCAGAACTGTTATAAACCGAGCGCTGGGCCGAATTGCAGCGTGACCGCCGAAAAACCATCTTGTTGTTTTGGCACGGCGACTTCGACTTTATCGCCGGAAGGTAATTGTCGTTAAAATTTAAATTGAAATATAGATTTTTGTGTCAAAAAAAATCATCAAAAATTTAATTGTTTTTGCTCTCTTACTCAGTGGAGTATTTTTAGCAAACTTAGTCTTTGCTCAAGATTTTGGGGTAACGGCCGTTAATGATGGTTTAAATAATTCTTTAGGCGCGACTGACCCGCGTACTATCATCGGTCGGATTATTAATATTGCTTTAGGCTTCTTAGGAGTAATTGCTTTGGGGCTTATTCTTTATGCCGGTTTTTTGTGGATGACCTCAGGCGGTGAAGAAGAAAAAATTGAAACGGCCAAAAAATATATCAAGAATGGAATTATTGGGATAGTAATTATTTTAATGTCTTGGGCGATTGCTACTTTTATTATTTCTCGTTTAGGCGGCGCAATCAGCGGTACGGGTTGCTTAGATGGTGAAACACAGTCTTGCGGCTGTGGCGGTTCAATGGTTTGTTCGGGCGGTTCCTGGAGCGGTTGCGTTGGTTCTGATTGCGGCGGCGGCGTTGGACCGACTTATTGCGATGCTAGCCCGAATCCTGGTTGTCAGGCCGAAGAACAGATTTGCGCCGCGACAGATTATTGCGATAGTGACGATTGCCGTTGTAAGCCCAAAGGAAATTTGGGTGATCCCTGTGATGCCGATTTGAATAACGCTAGTTGTGAGCCAAATAATAATCGTTGTGCTCAATATTTAAGTTGTAATCCGGAGACTTGTTTATGTTTTGGTCCGCCGGTGATTACCGAACTTAGCCCGGTGGGCGGTTTTTGTGCCGAGAATGCTAATCAAGCTTGTACTAAAGATACCGATTGCGCCACGACCTGTAATCTTGATACCCCGAATGGCGCGCCCGATAATTTTATTACTATTTTTGGTAAAAATTTTGGCGCTTACTCGGCGACGACCAGTAAAGTAGTCTTCCTTGGCGATAACGCACCGCAAGAAGGAAAACAACCGACTGAATTGAATCCGGCCTGTATTGATTCTTGGCGTGACGATCAGATTATTATCGCCGTTCCTAATGTTGTTAATTCGGGAGCGCTTAAAGTCGTTAATCAAGACAATTTAGAAGATACAACTAATGATACTTACGGCCCGAGCTTGCCTGATTTTAAAGCTAATACTATTTCTCGTCCCGGACTTTGCAAGCTCAATCCGAATCGTGGGATTTTAAGTTCCGAAGTTACTTATCAGGGAATAAAATTATATTCGAGCGATGCTTATTTTGGTAATTATCAGACTAATGTCCGTGGTCTAGATTCAGTTTTTGATAATCCAGTTGGTTTGTCGGGAACATCAACGACGCCGAATATTCGTTCAGGAGAATCGGGCAGTTTCGTTATCAATAATCAAAAAAGTAATTATTTAAAATTTATTAAGGACCCAGAAGAGGGCGAAGGGCCTTATATTATTTCGTTTACGCCCATCGCTGGTAGTGCCGGGCAATATGTAACTATCAATGGTCGGGGTTTTGGTGGAGCCCGAGGCGCTTCAAAAGTTTATTTCGGCAACACCGAAGCTTCCTATGATTTTCCAGAAATATGTTTGAATTCTGTTTGGAAAGATAAGCAGATTATTGTTAAAGTGCCGGCCGATCTGCCTGACGGTTATCACTTAATTAAAATTAATCTAGGAACTAGCACTATTGATACTGAAAAATTAAATCCTAATACTTTCCAAGCTGATAAAAATTTGTCTTTAAAAACTAGCCTTTGTAAAATTGAACCGACGCGCGGCCCGATTGCTACCCCCGTGTCTATTTGGGGAGAATATTTTGGCGCGGAAAATAGTGAAGCCTTGATTAAATTTAATTATGATAAAACTGCTACGGGAACAGTTCAAAAAGACGGTCGAGCTGATACAATTAAAACCTCAGTTCCGCTCGATTCAATTACTGGGCCAGTTCGGGTAATAAAAAATAGTGAATATGGCAATGAATTAAATTTTGAAATCGGCGAGTGTTTAGTTGACTCTGATTGTGATAACACTGAAGTTTGTTGCCCCGCGAGTACTTATAAGAAGGGTCGTTGCTCAAATTCTTTGGCGGAATGTTTTATTGATGTACCGACTTCAGTTTTTGAATGGAGTTTTAATACTGACTTTGGTAATAGCACTAATACTTCATATTATAGTTGCGCTGGCCTAGCCAAAGCGTTAGGCTCTTGTCAGGTCGGTCAGGGTTGTCCAAATGTACCTGGTACTTGTTCACCATATTCTGGCGGGACAGAAACAGTTCTTGGCCCTTGTGATTATTCTTGCGTGGATGTGGCCTTAAAAGATAGTAGTAATGGCTATACTTATTCTTATGAAGCCAGTCTTGATAAATGTGTTAGACAGAATTACACTTGCGATCCAGCGGGAATCTTAAATTATTCTTATAGCGGCCAGAATTATCAATTGCCGCAGACTTGTAATCAGAACGGACGTTGGGAGATAAGTTTCTCTGGCTCTTGCCCGGAAGGTTGGACGCGTAAATTAAATAATATTTGTGAAGGTCCGAGTTGTAAAAAATGTGGCGCGACGACTAGTTGCCAGACGGTTAACGGTGCGGATCGCTGTGTTTCAGAAAAATTATGTAGTTCTGAGGCGAATTGTAAAAATACTGGTAATTGTGTAATTACAGCCAAGCCCGATTGCGATTGTTGTTGTGAAAAAGGCCAAGACGCTCGAGATTGTTGCGCCCCCTTAAAGTGTGCCAATACTTGTGGTTCCGGAGCGGCCAATCTGGGTCGTTGTTCGGGTTGTGCTTTAGTCGGGACGACAACAGCTGAACATGATGCTGCTTGTAATTGCACTGGACATAGCGGCCAATATTGCGATGATACGACTATCCCGGAAGGGATCTGCGTTGATTGTACTGGCCTAGCCGGCAAACAAAATTGTAATGATCATTCAGGAGTTTGCTGTTTCGATGCTGATCAGACTAGCACGACTACCGATGATTTTTGTCGCGGTGGTGAAGTCGTCAGCCAGAACCCGGCGGATCTCAATAACTATGGTTACTGTGCTTACTATGATTGCCAAAGTTCCACCCCGCCCGACGATCCTAGTTTATGCGCGTCTTCGACACCATTAAAATTTGCTTATTATGAGACAATCACAAAATGCGTTTCAGGTTGCGCGGCTAATGAAGGTCAGGATTTTTGTTCCTTATTTAATGGTCAAGAAAGTAGCTGTTTAGCGGAAAATCGTTGTTGTTTTGATGAAACCACTAAGGACTGTCGCAGTGGTACCAGAATTAATGATGGCTTGAAAGATGGTTTCTGTGCTTACTATAATTGTCAAAGCGCAACCTCAACGCCACCTGGCAACCCTAAACTATGTAATCTAGAGGCGACAACAACCGGAGCTTTTGCTTCTACCTCAACCTGCGCGATTCGTTGTGCTAATAATGAAGGCGGAGCAGGCTTATCTTGTGCCAGTCAAACCTCGACCTCTAGTTGCGATACTAATCTCTGTACCTTACCTAACTTCAGTTGTTTAACAGCGACTGGCACCCTAGGCTTTTTCCCGGATTGCGGCGCTTGTTGTTGTAAACCAGGGCAGGCAATTGATACTTGTATTAGTTCGAGCACGCCTAATTTGCATTGTCAGGCTGACCGCGGTAATTGTTCTGGCGCCGGCCGAGGATTATGTTGCGGCTGTAGTAAAGATAGTGATTGTGGATTCCCGAATACTACGGGATGCGGTTTAGATACTTGCTGCGAAGCGCGGCCGAAAATAAGCTCTACCTTGCCCGCTGATTCGGCACTTGATGTTTGTCGCAACACGGTGATTAAAATTAATTTCAATCAATTAATGGATATCACTAGTTTTAATACTAACGTCTTATTATTAGAAGAACGAAATTACGGAAATGGAGTTTGTCCCGCCGGAACATTTATTACTAAAATAAATCCGGTTTTAGATTCTTCAATTAACAAAAATTTATTAAGTGTTTTATATAATAGAATAAAGACATTTTTTACTAACTTTTCCGCCTATTTTGCTGGTCAAGCGGTTGCTGACACACCTGATCCTCATAAATTATATTGCGCCATCCCCGGCTCAGTCTTAGGCGAAGTGAACGGTAATACCACTAGCTTGGTTTTCGCCCCGCAAAAATTATTGGAACCAGCTACTAATTACTATGTAGTGGTTAAGGGCGATGAAAATTTAAATAGCCAGACGGGGATTTTAAGCTTAAAAGGGATTGGTTTTAATGGTGAGGGCTATTACGAATTTAACAAACATGGCTATCTTAATTCGCAAATTATTAAATTTACAACTTTATCCGATCAGGGAAGCAAGGCGGGAATTTGCGCTATTAATCATGTTGGGATTAATCCGGAATCTTATTTATTTAAAACCACTAACAACGATTTAGATGAAAACGATGCTGATCCGCTCCACAAGACTTTTGATACTAAAGTTGATAAAGATAAAGTTTTTTCCGCCTGGGCGCATAGTCTTGATGATCAGGTCTTGCAACCAGTCACCGGTTACTTCTGGGATTGGAATTTCGTGATTGATAACCCGAATATCGCGGCAATTAATTCGGTCGCCGGATTAGATCGTTATAAAGCTTTTGTTTCAGCTCAAGAAGGGGTGACTGACAGTGAAACTAAAATTACGGCTTCAATTAATATGGATCGCTTTACTGGCGCTAACTGTGATAGTTCTCCAAATTGCGCTTGCCAGGGGGCTAATTGTGTTAATAATTGTTGCAATGCCTATTCAACTGGCGATGGCTTTAATAAAATTGGAAATATTTATGTTTTCCTCTGTAATAATCCTTGGCCACCTGTTGATTTAAATGGTAATTGGTCGCCTTGGAATGATAATTGCCAAGGAGCGCTTGGTGGGCTTTGTGCTAATTTCAATTATAAATTTTATTATTGTCGCGACGCTGGTAACGAAACTACCCTGGACGATCTCCCCGCAATTATTAATCCCGCCGTAATTCGCGGCCAGGGCGCTAGTTTAGTTTGTAGTTCAGATAAAACACCTTGCTTACCACCAGCCAATACCAATACTAAATGTGGTTTGGATCAAAACGGTGATGGTCAGGCTGACGGTCTTTGTATTTGGAATGTTTTAAAAGAATCCTATTTCTTCAGAGAAGCAATCCCAACCAGCGGACAGATTATTGATGCTCTTGATCAACAAACCGGACAAACCGTGAAAGTAAATTGGCAAGCTCCAGCTAGTCAAGTTTTTTCTTATAAAATTTATTATCTTAAGGCCGGCAAAGGAAATATGATGGTTAAAGAAGTTACTCCAGCTCAAGCTTGTACCACGGTGGGTAATTTACATAATTGTAGTACGGATATTAATAATTTAACTACGGGAATTTCTTATGTATTTAAAGTTTCAGTAATTTCCGTCAATAAAACTGAAAGTCAATTATCTAACGAAAAAACAGCGACGCCGACTGACAAAACTCCGCCGGGGATACCTGTCGGCTTGCAAGCGGAATTAATCGCTTCCTCGACAGTAAGGTTTACTTGGGACATGGCTCAAACCGATCCAGTTAATAGCGGAGCCTTTTACCGCCTTTACCACGGCATTAACTCAGGACAATATGGAGAATCTTTTGATGCCGCGGTCGGGGCTAGTAGTTTAACTCTTAACCAAAGTCAATTTCCCAAAGGGAATAATTATTTTTCTTCCTCCGCAATTGATGCTTATAATAATGAAAGTGGCCGCTCCAGCGAGATTTTAGTAGTTATTCCGTAGCCCCAATTATTTAAAACGAATCCCCCC
>Ga0172369_10004250_pt1 | contig 18287 bp, 12 predicted proteins | sample LakKiv25m_FD_114539 | JGI IMG/M metagenome (GOLD analysis project Ga0172369, IMG submission 114539) | Freshwater microbial communities from Kabuno Bay, South-Kivu, Congo - kab_022012_11.25m | ecosystem: Environmental > Aquatic > Freshwater > Lake | place: Democratic Republic of the Congo...
AGCCGTTATAAGTAAGCGATAGGAAAAGACTTTCATTGACTTTTAAGCATTTCGTTTTGACTGAAGAAATAAATATATCATTTCTCGTTGACACTTCAATGCAACTTGACAGTATTAAGCTCGTTGACTTGAAAACAAAGAAGAATAAAAATTTAGTTTTTTTCCCACCGCACTTTTTTGCCCTTCGGGCAATTAGGACTTTAACAATTGCCACCACACCTCAAAGCACATTTTGTTTTTTATTGATTCAAATATTCTCAGTTGTAATAAAAAACAAAAAGAGCTTTTCGTTTCCTCACACACCATCACAATAGCATTATCTTAATTTTATTTACTTTTGGACTAACTTGCAAAATGAAATTAATAAGACAGATAATGAGATTGATAAAATGATTTATGAACTTTATGAATTAACAAATGAAGAAATTAATACTAATAAAATCACATAATATGATGTCTTTTTTCCATTTTCAAAATAACATCCTATTAAAAATTGCTGTTGTTCTACTATTATTTATATTTTCTTGCACTTCAGTTACTGAGAATGATTCAAAGGTTATTAAAAAAAAGTGCAATCAAATTAAATTGACGGTTCAGAATGATTCCATATTAAATCCTTCATTTATTAGAATTAATATTGATGATGGATTATCTCAGAGTACAATTAACTGTATGGTTCAGGACAGCTCAGACCACATTTGGTTTGGCACTCAATATGGCTTAAACAGATTTGATGGATATAATTTTAAAGTTTATAATTCCGAACATTTTCGCAATTGTATCAATAATATTAATGCTATTTTTTATGATTCATTAACTAATGCTATTTATTGCAGTGGTGATAACAACATGCTAGAAATTCTTAATATTTCTATGGATAGCATAATTGTATTAAACTTACCAGTTGAAAAAATAACTTCAATTTTAAATATACAACTAAATCTTCTAATTGGCTCAAGTGAAGGCTTATTCCTTTTTAACAAAGTTACTCATAAATGCAAGAAAATTTATAATAGTCCGATTTTTTCAATGTTTGAGTCTAACAATAAAGTATATTGCGGATCTCAGTATAATATATTGCTTTATAATATTAAACTTAATAATGTTTTACCGTTAATCAATATTCATCCAAATCTTAAGAATAGTAATGTCACCTGCATTACTAACGGTGCCAATAATTCAATGTGGTTTGGTACAATGGACGAGGGATTATTTAAATTAGATACGATTTCTGAAGATTGGTATCAATATGAATACTCTAATTCCAAATTAGAAAACAACATAAATTCTTTAATCTTAGATAAAGACTCAACATTGTGGATTGGCACAGAGAAAGGATTATATTATAAAAATGAAAAAACAAAGTCTTTTATTGTATCTAGGCATGATACTAGAAATAAATTTAGTTTAAGTAACAATACAATTCTTTCATTTTTAGTGGATCGCAGTGGTATTTTATGGGTTGGAACAAAATCAGGTCTTCATAAGTACGATAAGTTGAATAGTTTATTTAAGCAGTATTTCATAAAAGATATTATTTGGTGTTTCTCTATCAAAGATAATTGTCTTCTTGTTGGTACTGAAAATAATGGGTTGTTAAAATACAAGTATAACACAAATCTTAGCAAATGGTCGCTACCATCTATTCAAAATAAGCTAACAATCCCTGATAAGGTTATGTCAATATGTTATGACTCCAATAGTAATTTTATTATAGGTACTGATAAGGGTATTTATTCTCATAATATTGCAACAAATAATTATAAAAAGTATAGTATTTTATCAAAGGAATTCATAACAAAGATCATTAAAACAGATTCCATATTTATAGCAGGTTCAAAAAATGGCATATATTTATTTAATAACGAGAACATCCTTGCGCATTTTGATGTAAATAATTCTTCTTTATTAACAAATAACATATCAACTCTATTTAAAGATTCTAAAAATCGAATATGGATTGGCACAAATGGTGGTGGTGTTTACTTAAAAGAAAAAAACTCTCTAAAATTAAAAGTATTTACCCACCAAACTGATTCATTTTCACTCTCTGATAATACAATAAGGACAATAAATGAAGATAGTCAAAAGAATATTTGGATAGGAACTGACAATGGTTTAAACAAGTTCATTGAAAAATCAAATTTGTTTATTAGTTATAATAAAAATAATGGATTACCAGTTAATGTCATTTATAGTATTGTTTGTAGTGATGATGGTTTATGGCTTTCAACCCTTAATGGAATATTTTATGTTAAGTTTGTTAATAACAAATTAAATATATTAAGAAATTATGATATTAATGATGGTCTTCAAAGTAACGAATTTAGTGCTGATGCTTTTGTGGTTGATACATTAAGAAATGAGTATTTTTTTGGTGGTATTAATGGTTTTAATTCATTTAATCAAAAGGATACTGTTGTGTATCCATTTATTCCCAAAATTAAACTATCTGATTTAAGGATTTTAGATGAGGAAGGTAATAAAACTCCACTATCAAAAGAAAATATTGAAAACCTTAATATCGAAAAAGAGATAATTTTAAGTGAACCAAATAATAATATAGAAGTTTCTTTCTCCTCACTTCATTATTCAAATCCAAAGAAAATTAAGTATGAGTTAAAAAAAGAATATGAAGTTTCAATTTTTGAGAGTTGGTATGATTACTTTTTTAACTATAAATCAAATTCTTCTGAATGGGTTATTCTCGAGAATAATGAACCATCCACAAGATATACTTATTTAAATCCAGGTCACTATAAGCTAATTGTTAAAGCTACTAACTCTAATGGTATTTGGAATAAATATTCTAACAAAGCAACAATTCTAAGGTTCTATATAAAAACACCTTTGAGAAAATCATGGAAAGTTTTATTAATATCACTTGGAATTCTTTTTGTTATTTTTATTCTTATAAGTACCAATAGAAAGCGTTTAAAAGCCTTAAGAACAAATGTCATCTATTTATTTACAGCTAACAAGAAATTAGATTATCAGAGAAAAACTTTAGAAAACGATAAGCGAGTATTAGAAACCGATAAGCAAGTATTAGAAAATGAAAAGCAATTATTAGAAACCGATAAACAAAGATTAGAAAATGAAAAGCAATTATTAGAAACCGATAAACAAAGATTAGAAAATGAAAAGCAAAGATTAGAAATTGAAAAGTCGGATTTAAAGAAAAAAGTAAAAGACTTAACAAATCGTAATATACTTCAAGCACAGAATTTAGCAAAAAATGATCTATTAAGGACTTTATCTCATCAATGGAGACAACCATTGTCTATAATAAACTTAGTAATTGAAGATATTAGATTAAAATTACAAAAGGACTTAATAGATATTAATGTTTACAACTCTTCAATTTCAAGTATTTTGAAAACTACGAAATACTTGTCTGATACAATTGACCACTTTTTTAGCTTTACAAAAGAAGAAAGTTCACCTAAAAGCTTCGATGTATCATTAGCATTAAATACTGCTATTGATATAATTTTTCCATACTTTGAAATAGAGCACTTTACGATATCACGTACATTTGAATCGAAAATCTATATCAATAATTTTAAAAGTGCATTTCTCCAAGTAATACTTATAATTCTTGAAAATGCCAAGCAAATATTTGAAGAAAGAAGCATTGTTTCTCCTGTTATAACTATTAATTTTTCAATAGTTAATGAAGATCTTGTTGTCATTATTTCAGATAATGGCGGTGGTTTCGATGAAGGATTTGAGAATAAAATATTTGAAAAGGGATATACTACTAGAAAAAAAGGTTCCGGGATTGGTTTGAGTTCTGCTAAAAATTTAACAGAATCAATCATGAAAAGTAGTATAATAGCTAAAAACACAGAAAATGGAGCACAATTTATTATAACATTAATAAATATAAATGAATAAATTAGATATTAAAATCCTTATCGTGGAAGACATAAGGATAGAAAGAGATTTATTAAAAAATCTTCTTGATTCTTTTGTTAACGAAACACTTGTGGCAGAAGATGGGTTCGATGCAATAGAGCAATATAAAACCTTTAAGCCTGATTTAATAATTACTGATATTCGAATGCACAGAATGGATGGTTTTGAGTTAATCGCAAAAATTAAAAGTGAATTTAATCCAAATCAAAAATTCATTATACATACGGCTTATTCAGAAATTGAAAACTTTAAAGACGCGATTGAATTAGGGGTTGATAGTTTTATAATTAAACCACCAGAACTCGAAAAAATAAAGGAAGTTGTAAAAAAATCATACGATTCTATTAAATCTATCGAACATTTTAATCTTTACAATAAAATCTTTGATAATTCAAAGGATGGCATAGCATTAATTAATGAAGATGGTAAAATTATTGAATGGAATAATGCATGTGAAACTATTATTGGAATCAGTTTTACAGAGATACAGAATAAATATGTTTGGGAAGTAATGAGTTCGATGTCAGACAATAAGGGCAAAGAGGAACATATTAAAAAAACTGTTCTAGACGCATTACAAAATGGTCAAGTTCCATTTAATGAACCAATAAAAAAATGTTTCCGTCTCAAAAATGGCAATGAAAAAATTATAGAGGAAACTATTTCTTTAATTAATGGCTCTAATAGTAATTTGTTAATAGTAAATATAAGAGATATTACTGAGATTACTACAAAAGATCGTGAATTGCAAGAAAGTATTGAATGCGCTAGTAATGTGCAAAATTCCATTATACCGTTCAAAAAAGAAATTCTAAATACGGAATATTTCTATATGTTTCTACCTCGTGACATTGTTAGTGGTGATTTTATGTGGCATGAAACAATTGACAATAAGCTATATTTAGTACTTGCTGATTGTACAGGCCATGGTATATCAGGCGCATTTTTAAGTGTTCTGAACATTGCTACATTAAATAATATAGACTTGAGAAATATAAGTAACCCTTCTGAAATAATTAGTTTTTTAAATAATAAATTACATAATGTTATTAATTCTGAAATCAATAGAGATGGTCTTGACATTTCTGCAATTATAGTAGATTTAAAAAGTGGTGAACTGAATTACTCAGGTGCAAATATACCGTTGTTTCATTTTAGTAATGGTAGTTTGATCTCACTTGATCCAGATAAAATATCATTAGGTAAAGATTGTAAAATTGACTATAGTTTTAAGAATCATAAAATATTACTTAAAGATTCAGATACAATTTATATGTTTTCAGATGGATATAAGGACCAGTTTGGTGGAGTTAAAAATAAAAAATATTTGATAAAGAACTTATTAAATGATTTAAGGGAAATAGGTGCCATAACCATAAAAGAACAAGAAAGCTATTTAATAAATAAGTTTAATGAATGGAAAGGCACTAATTCACAAACAGACGATGTTTCTTTACTAGGACTAAGATTTATAATGCCATTACATTAACATGAAAAAATTTTTTAACATATAACGTAATTAAGTTTTAACGGGTTTATTTTCGGCATTTTCTGAGCCTGTCTAAGTAGGTCGAGTTTCTTTTTGCCGTCATCCTGAGCGAAGTCGAAGGACGCAAAAAAATAATTTCAGATGCGTTCTCTAAGGCGGGAAAATTCAGTTAATATAAACGATTAATAAGTCGAGATATTATTTTATAATCTACTTATATATTGATTGTTATTTGCATTTTTTAACATCATTCTTATAATATCAAATAAAAGTTGCCGTTATTTTTAGTGGTTTAACCAATTAAAATTAACAAATTATGGCAACTAATTCAGATGTAGTAAACGAAATCTCAAAGCATGGAAGCTATGAAACTGGCCACGCCAAAAACGTAGCAAACTTTGAAAAAGTGGTTGATTTTTGTGTTGGATATGGCACAACTTACAACCCAAGCAAAACAACCATTAAACTGGCAGCATTGCAAACATTGCTAACAAATGCAAAGACCGCCTTAACTGCGACAAACGCAAATCTTGTTGCATGGTCTAATGCTGTAGCAGCACGTGAACTGGCTTTCGAGCCATTAAGCAAACTTGTTACAAAAATTGTAAATGCTATTAAAGCAACTGACACAAGCCAGCAGGTAATTGACAACGCTAAAACTTATGCAAGAAAATTGCAAGGAAGAAGAGCAGTTGCAATTATTAAAAATGGAAATTTACCTATTAGCGAACCTGTTCCCGGAGCAGAAATTTTAATCGAACAGACCGAAAAACACATTTCAGCCTCTCAAATGAGTTACGACAACCGCTTAGACAACTTGGATAAGTTAATTAAACTTCTCGGCTCTGTGACAACTTATGCCCCAAATGAAGCAGAATTAAAAGTGACCGCTTTAACCACAATGCTCAATGACTTTAAAACAAAAAACTCTGCTGTATTGACTGCACTTGTTTCAGTTTCAAATTCTCGCATTTCACGCAACGACATTCTTTACAAAGAAACGTCAGGCATGGTTGACATTGCTTTCTCGGTAAAGTCTTATATTAAATCAATTTTTGGTGCAAAAAGCCCCCAGTATAAGCAAATCAGCAGTCTAATTTTCACAAGAACCAAGTAAAAAAGTAAAACATCCTTCCGCAAAGTTGTAATTACGACTTATGAAGTTGCAATATATAGTTACGAAGTTGTAATAACGGGTTGCGAAGTTGTAATAACGGGTTGCGAAGTTGCAATAACGAGTTACGAAGTTGCAATAACGAGTTACGAAGTTGTAATAACGGGTTGCGAAGTTGTAATAACGGGTTGCGAAGTTGAGACAAGCATCCGCAAGTTTGACACAGACTGCAATTGGACAAAGACTTCAATCACACAGGCTGCAACACCCCTACTCACAAGTGTAAGCACATTTTGTTTTTTTAATAATAACATTCTTCAAGGTCAAAAAAACAAAAAGAGCTTTCACTTTTAGCACCCCACAGCTGAAAGCGGTACTTTATTTAATGATATTTTCCCCTTCTAAAAAAACTAAATTTTTAAAAACTCGCTCAAAACGAACCATTCAACTCGAAGCATGGGAAGCACGTATGACATTAACTGCAAAGAATCGCCTACTTATAACACCGTGCATAATTTAATTGCGAGAAAAAAAAGTAAAATAGCTTTGCGTTCACTAAAATAATTTATTACCTTTGGATAATGAATTACAAGTAATCGCAACTAAATATGCACGCAACCGTTGGCAACAAGTGTAAAAAGACAGACGACCGGACAGATACGATAGTGATAAATTGATAATAGTAAGAATTTAGCTTTATGACAGGACAGTGCAAATTTGATGGAAATTTATTTTGTTTTTTTCTTCCCCCCGCAAAAAAAGAAGAAAGAAACCCCTCCCACATTGCACACATTGCCAAAGCCGCACGAGCCAACGCTAAAACCAAAGCTTTGTCAAAGAGTGCAATCTTGCCAACGCACACAGAAACCGTTCAATTACAAATTATATAAGACATGAGAAAAATACTTTTACTTTTCTTGGCTTTGCCCATATTATTTTTGAGTTGTAACTCTAATAAATGCCGTCAATTATGCACTGAAAAAGGACTAGACGAGAATTGTTGTCCTAAAATAGACAGTACAAATCTTTTGACAGCAAATGTGAAAATTGATAAAATCAATATTTTTATTGAGACATCGGGAAGTATGGCTGGCTATATGCCGGCTTCAAAACCTGCGACTGAATTTCAATTAGTCATTACTGATATCCTTTCAAAAATAAATTCAAAATTCTCCGGTAAAGTTTCAATTTATTTCATGGCCGAGCAAAACAAGCCTTGCATCAAAATTGATTTTGAAAAAGCAAAAAATGATGTTTTGAATGGTGCTTTTATATGGAGCGGTTCAACTTATATACCATCAATGATTGATTCTGTTAGTGATTACTTAAAGACCAATTCCGTAAATATTTTAGTTTCTGACTTTATTTATTCACCCGAAAAAGGAAAAAGTAAAATAACTGAGATAGCATCATCTGATTTATTTTCACTTGTAACTCCATTTACTAAATATTCTTCTTCATTTATTTGCCTATTTTCCGAGTACCGTAGTTCAATATGTGCAGACAAAAACCCAACCGAAAAAAGTCCATATTACTTATTTTTGCAGGGGAAAGCTGAAAACATTAGAGTAATAGAATCGGTCATTTATGAAAGTATTTCCAAATCAAATTCCGCTTACAAAGAGATTAATTTTGGTCTAAATTATAAAATGCCTTATTATTCAGTATTACCATACACTGAAACTACAAGTAACTTCATAGCTAATAGTTGTGCCTCATTTCAAGACGCATTTGTTAGTATACAAGATATTAACCTTGATAGTTATGGTAGTAAAATTGAGTTTTGGCTTGGTTTGGATTTAAACGATTTTCCTGAATATTCTAAAACCAAGGATTATTTAAAACAAAACCTTGAAATATCATTAAATAACGGAGAGTTTGAAATAATGGCTATTGAGAAATTACCATACTCAAATGTTGCTTCTGATGATAAACCAATTGCTCAAAAGTGTACACATATAGTTAAGCTTAAAATTTCAAATTTATCGGAATGTGTTTCGGTTTTGTCATTATCACTAAAATGTTCTTTACCCGATTGGCGTAACTCCTTGAATGAAAACATTTCAGAGAATAATAGAGAAAAGACATTTGGACTTGAAAAAATTATTTCTGGCTTTGAGCAAGCATATTGCCCTAAGCAAAGTGAATACTTCTTTAAAAACCTACCAATATCATTAATCAAACAATAAAATACTATGTGGAAAAATCTTTACGACTCATTATTACAAATACTTGCCGGACCTTGGGCTAAATATTTGTCAGAGAACGGAGCACAAGGGAGACTAGTTAGGGATACTTTTTTTAATAGCATTTATCCTTATTCTGGCTTAATACTTATAGGAATTACTTTAGTAGCAACGCTATTGTTCTATTTTTACTTTAACAATAGATTTGGAAAATATTATAAAGTGCGAACTTGGTTTTTATGGATGCTTTTTTCCTCATTAATAATTGGCATTTGTACTTTTATTTTATCCAAATCTCTTTTAAGCAGTTTTATGTGTCCAACTAATTTGCTTATAATTTGGCAAAGTTTGATTAATCTATTTTACGGATTAATCCTGTTTTTCATATTGTCTTTAGTTTTTCAAGCAGTTTCTATAATAATCAGAAAACTATTTCACATCGATTTGTCGTCGATGGGTAGTAGGACTCCTTTTTAATCATAAAAAAATATAAATATATGGCACGTTTATTCGTTTTCGGCATAGGAGGTACAGGGTCAAGGGTAATCAAATCACTGACTATGTTACTTTCCGCTGGCATCAAACCAGGCAAATTTGATGAAGTAATTCCAATAATTATTGACCCGCATAAAGATTTACAGGAATTAAATGATTGTAAAAGACTAATTCGGTTATATTCAAAGCTTAATGAGAAAGCTTATGGTGAAAACTCAAAGATTTTGGACGGATTTTTCAGAACGAAGGTAACAACTTTAAAATCTGCATCTACTGATAAATCATTAAAGGATGATATTGATTTTGATGAAGGAAGTAAAGAACCTTTTCAAGATTTTATCAATTTGGGGAAAATCAAGAAAATAAGCCCTGCAACTAAGGATTTATTATCATTATTATATTCAGACCAAAATTTTAAACAGCCATTGCATGTTGGTTTTAAAGGTAATCCACACATGGGTAGTTTGGCATTAAATTCATTGTTTGGTGGCAGGGCTTTCAATACGTTCAAATCGGTCTTTGGCAGTGAAGATAGAATTTTTATAATTAGTTCGGTCTTTGGAGGCACTGGTGCAGCAGGATTTCCACTGCTATTAAAGAATTTTAGGCACTCAGATAATCCTGCTATAAGGGAATGTCAAATTGGTGCATTGTCAGTTTTGCCCTATTTTAAATTAAAGGAAGCAAAAGAAACGAGTGATATTGATTCTAACGATTTTATGACAAAGACAAAATCTGCTTTAACATATTACAATAATCCTGACTTTACAAAACAATATAACTCGCTTTATTACATTGCTGACCCTGATGGTCAGACAGAAGGTTATGAGAATAATGAGAAAACACAACCGAATAAAGCACATCTTATAGAATTATTAGGCGCTATCTCAATTATTCATTTTGCAGAAAATAACAACCAAAGAGATGGAGAGGTTAAGGAATATTGCCTTGGTGGAAATATACAAGGTGTAAATTTCAGAAATATCGGAAACACAACAAGAGACTTAATAAAATCAAAACTTACTTCATTGCATTTGTTTAGTAAAATTCATACTGAAATAAAAGAAAATTTTAAGAGTATATCATTTTGTAAAGCCAATGATTTTACCGCAAATTTCTTTCAAGATGAATTCTTTACAGATGAGGAAAATGGTCTTGAAACATTCTTTAATGAATTTTATAGCAAATGGATAAATGAATTGGAAAATAATCAACGAAGTTTTATACCATTCAATTTGAAAGTAAATAAATCATTTAATCATATGGTAATTGGCAATGAATCTGATAATAGTTTTTGGGATGGAATTTTTACCCGACCAATTGATAAATCTGATTTGCTAAATAAAATTTCAAAAACGACTGTCAATAAAGATGTTCGGTTATTAAAGGATAGTTTAAAGCAATGTCAATACTTAACAATGTGCTGGCAAGGCTCAACAAAATTTGTACAAACTAATTTTAATGCTCAAGAAAATGGAAAACTATAAACTTAACATATTGCAACGCAATCACGATAAGACTGGTTGGCATAATTCAGAACAGTTAAGTGATTCAGATATTACAAATATTAAAGTTCTTGATTCGAGAAATGATAAATCATTGAATGCAATTCCTTCTCCATTTGCAAGGATACATTTATTTGATGCTGCTTTCAGTTTAGTTTATCAAGATGAATTATACGGAACGAACAATTCAGGGGAAGCATATAAAAAATTGGTATCTGATTGTTTTGATGTGTATGAACTGATATTTAATTGGAATTCTCATATTAATGAAGGGAAAGGTCTTGAAATTATTACATGGAATAAGGAAAAAGAGTTTGATGTTTTACAAAAAGAATTTATCGAGAAAAAGGAAATAAAAGAAAAGGAAATTAAAAGGAGTACTATTGAAAACAAAGTATTTTTATTACAAGAAGTTGAAGGTTATAAAGAAAACTTGGTAGCAGAGACTTTGAATTTATTTCTAAAAGACGGCATTTTCAATTTATTTGAGACCTTTCATATTATTAAACTTGATGGAGAGCCAATTGCAGGTGTTTCTCCTTTAACTGGTTTCTTTACAACTCCTAACGATTTGTCAAAATTCAAAATTATTAATCCTTTAACTAAGAGAACATATTTTTCAAAGACTCGTTTATTTTCGGAGCGGGACATAAAAATTAAAAAGTTTATTTACGACTTTGTTATAAAGGAAGGGGAAAGTGTTTTTAATGACAAATTACCGATTTCAAAATATTTAGATAATCATTCGAAGGAAATTAATAATATTAGCCTCAATTTAACGGAATTGAATTCTTCAAACAATTCAATCCTGAACAATCATATTAAACTCAAATCATCAAAAGAAAGACCAGCCTTTGATTACTTTGAAAAATGCCTCGTTCGACTAAATTATAGAATTAATGAAGAATGTTTTTACTATGCCTCTAATCCCAAAACTGAACGTAGTTACGATTATTTATTGCCTTTAACCAAAGCATTTTTTGAAGATTTCGAAGCATCTAAAATACCCTCTATTGTCACAGTTAATGAGAAAGATTCAGAAACGGTAGAAATAGTAATAAGAAAAGAAACCCAAAAGTTTTCCAAAACCTATCAGAAAAATAAGATAAGTGAAATTGATGGTAAAATTATTGAGTTGTCTGAAACAGAATCAATAAAGGTAAACCTTGGAATTTTTCCATTCATCAAAGTAACTGATAATAATTCAGAAGAGTTAACCGAGTTTAATGACTTTTACCGTTTAATGTTTGTTTGCCAAGACAATAATTACAGATTTGACAATGATGATTTCAGTGTTGAATTTGGTAAGGACAAAATGTTAATTAATCCCAATGAAGCGACAAATTATAGTATTCTAAAAGAAAATCGAACTATCCTTCAGAAAGACAAAACTTTAATTGGTTCAACATATTATTCTACAAACTTCTGCTTTGATTACATTAAAATCAATTTACCAAACGTTTATGATACTCCAGTATCAGGAATAATTGCACCAAAATGGAAAGAGAAAAAATTAGGAGATAAAACTATTGATTACGCCATTGACTTTGGAACTACTACAACATTTGTTGCTTATACAGACGACCAGAATCATCAATCATCTCCAAAAAAGTTTGATTTACCAGAGAAAGAGTTACCTGTAGCTCTGTTGAATAAGCCCAAAGACAAAAAACCACAATTCAGGTGGATTGATTGTTATGAACACCATTCGGTTTTACCTGATTTTTCTGAATTCTTTGAAGTTCAGAAACAAGAATTTTTGCCCTCTATTTTCAATAGTGAAAAATATGAATTTCCTTTTAGAACTGTTATTTATGAAAAGGACTCAATAGCAGCAAATCAGAAGAAATGTTTAATAAATTCAAATATTGCGTTTACTTATCAAAAGGAAGATAATAATGTAACTCATCTGCATCAGAAATATTTGCCAAATCTTAAATGGAATGTTAAAACAGATAGCAAATATCAAGAATCCGTGGAGGTCTTTATTGAAGAATTGTTTCAACTTTTAAGATTAAAGACGATTTTAAATGATGGAGACCCCAAAAAATCAAGAGTTTCTTGGTTTTCTCCTTTAAGTTTTACTCCCGGGGCACAATTTACTTATAATGCTATTTGGGGAGAGAAGTACAAAAGCATCTTTAAAGGAAATAAAGATTTAAACCTGAGGAACATCACAGAATCAGAAGCCCCATTTTATTATTATTCAAAAATCCAAGAAGATGCGGCAGGTGCTGAAAAAATTGAAGATACAAGTTCTGTTTTAACTCTTGATATTGGTGGCGGAACTACCGATTTAATGTATTTCAGAACTGTAAATTCGGTTGTTAAACCTATTCTAGGTTCATCATTTCATTTTGGGGCTAATATATTGTGGGGCAATGGATATAGTGAATTTCAAGATGAGCGTTCAAATGGAATCTATTTACAGATAAAAGACAAAATAATCGATAAATTAAAATCCACAGAACTAAAAAAACTAAACGAAGAATTTATTTCGAATTTTGGTTCAGATGAAATACTAAATTTTTGGATTCAGAATAATGACAAAACAAATATTCAAAATGAATTAAATAATGGGGAGTTTAAATTAGCTTATGTTCTGCATTTGTCTTCTTTGATATATCATTCTTTTAAATTGTTAGCTCACAATTCCCATCCAGTACCTAAGTGCATCATTTTTACTGGCAATGGAAGTAAATATCTTGATTTAATTCAGACAAAGGATTACATAGAGAAAATTTGCAAATATTTTGCGAATAAAGTTTTTGGTTCAGATTTTAAACCACAGGTTATTTTGCCTTCAACTAACAGGAAAGAAGCTACTTGTTTTGGTGGATTATATCAACCATTTCAAAACAAGAGGGATTTTGAGGCAATTAATTATTTGGGGTTTGAGAATAAAGGAGAATCATTCAAAAAATATAATGAAATTGATGCTCGAAAAGATTCTGTTTTTGACCAATTATCAAATTCATTTAATGAATTCATCGAAATATTTTTCAGTATGAATGATAATCCTGAACTGTCTTTCCGAAGACATTTTGGGATAGAATCTAATTTAAGTGCTGTTAAAAATTACATGATTTCAAAGTGCAAAGTGAATTTAACAACAGGCTATGATAAGCGCAGAAAAATTGTTGATTCGGGGGATGAGATTACAGATTCATTGTTTTTCTATCCAATTGTAGGTTTAATTTATCAAATCAATAAATTGTCCAAGCAGGATATAAATGAATTTATTCCTAAAACTGTTTATTACACATTGTCACCAGATGACGACAATTCTTTTGATGAACAAAGAATAAGCAGTGAAAAGAAACCTGATTCAATTTTTTACATAACAATAGAAAATATGAATCCTGATTTTGGTGAGCTATCAATTATCTCAGATGGAAACTCAATTAAAAGAGCAATGGCGGGAGTTAATAGCTTCCTTAAATCGGTATGCGATTTTGATGAATTTCCTGACAATCCAAACCAAAGTATTGAAATAGTCACTAATGGTAAAGTATTGAAGGAAGGCTCAAAATGGTATATTAAGGAAAGAATTAAAATTAAATTCGTTTAAAATGGAAAGTTTTCAATTAATCTTCGAAATTTTAGTGATTGTAGTTGTTGTTTCCTTACAGCTACGTTTTTTTTCGTTGACACGCTCAAGGATAAAAAATCATTCAAACTTTTTTCCCCCTCTTGCCGATACTGATACATATAGTTTTAGCTCGGACTATTCACAGAATTCTTTCAAACAAATTAGTGTTTTGCCTGAATATTCAGTTGAACTGCAAAATGTAATCTCGTCGATTAATAGTTATCTGAAAAAAAATAGCGGAACTGCCGACTTTTCAATAATTAAAAGTATTGTTGAAAGAAGTATTGATTCAAAAGAAAATCATGTTTCGGTTAACATCAGCCTTCCTCTGTATATAGGTTTAATGGGTACTTTTTCTGGTGTCATTATTGGGTTACTTCAAATTGCTTTTGGGGGTGGCGTAACTGAACAGAATATAAATTCATTTATTGGTGGTGTTGTTATTGCCATGATTGCAAGTTTCTTTGGACTATTATTAACTGTATTAAACAATTCAAAAAACTTTAAGGAATCAAAAGCTATCTGCGATGAAAGGAAGAATTACTTCTATGATTTTCTTCAAGTTGAATTATTACCGCATATTGGTAATAGCCTTTTTGATGCTTTAGACCGATTAAAAAGCAATATAAATGATTTTAATAGCAAGTTTGAAAAAAGCATTAACCTTTTCGATTCTAAGTTTTCTGAAAATATTTCTTCATTAGGTGTTTCAGTTAAAAGTTTATCCGAGAACATTAACCTTGTTGTTGATAATACAAATACACAAAAGGAATTCCTTCTTGAACTTAGACGTATTGGATATAACAGAATGGCAGAAGCGAATATTAAGGTTTTTCAATTACTTAAAGATACTGGCCCAACTTTCATTAAATTTATCGAAAGCCAAAAGGAGCTTAGTCAGTCAGTTGAAAATGCAAATCAATTTGTCGGTGTTATTGAAAGTATTTTGAATAGAATTCAAACCTTTGAAGAAAGTATAAACAATTTGGGTGAGCATATTAATGCAAGTAAATTCTTAGGCAATGATGTTTTAAATCGAATCGATATAAATCTCAGGTATCTTGACCAGCAATTTGATTTACTTAAACAGCATGAACATAAGTCATCCGATTCAATAAAAGATTATTTTGAAAAACAATATTCAGAGATTCAAAAACTTACTGATTCAATTAAAAAGGAGATACAGGAAGCAATGAATTTTAAAATTGACCAAAATCCTTTACAAAAACTCTTAGTTCTCGATACAATAGATTCTAGTTTATCAGAATTGAATAAAAAAGTAAATTTTAATGGAGAGTTTAAATTATTGTCTGAAAACTTCAATAAAACCGCAATAGAAATTAAGGAAATTAAACAACAAATTTCGATTGCCATTGATGAAACAAGAAAGAACAAAAAGTCAAATTCAAAACTAAAACAAAATCCAAATCCTAAATCCGAAGTCGTTCCTACAATTGAACAGGAAAATAAAAAAGGATTTTGGCGTAGGTTAATAAGAAGGTAATATGGAAATTAAGAAAAAAGACTTTTTTTGGCCTAGTTATGTTGACTTATTAACAGCATTATTTGCAGTGGTTTTGGTATTGTTCATTCTTTCATATTACAATTTTAAAAGCAAAAAAGAAGAACTCGAAAAGGTTGTAAAGGTCAAAGAACAAGAAGCCGCTATTTTAAATAAGGTTAAAGCAAATTTGAAACTTTTTGAAACTGACAAAGAAATTTTTCTATATGATACAGTTTATAACCGCATTCAGATAGCCTTTGATATAAAGTTTAAAATGGGGTATCAATATTTCCAAATCTCTCCTAATGATATTGAAACAGATTATTCTCAAACAACAAACAAACTTGATATACTTGGGAAGAAATTGGAAAGCATAATTTTAAAGTTTAGGCATCAGAAAATGACTGATTCTACCATGAAAGATATATCCTATTTGATGGTAATTTCTGGTAGTGCTTCACGTTGGGGGGATGAGAATGAAAATTATATTTTAAGTTATAAAAGAGCTTTATCGCTTTATAAATATTGGAAAAATTCATTAGGAATTGATTTTGATGCTTCAAATTTTCACGATATAATCGAACTTCAAATCGCTGGAATAGGTGCTGGAGGTGTTGGCAGATATAATACACCATTTAACCCTCAGAATCGTAGAGACGAAGAAAAGAATCAAAGGTTTATTATTTACATAACACCTAAAATAGGGAAATAATGAAGAAAATTAGTTATCTCATATTGTTTCTATTTTTGTTATCATGTGGTTCTAATAACACTTTTATAGCTTCCAAAATATTAAATGGCAATACAATAGTTCTAAATAATGGAATCACGGTTAGTCTTTTAAATGTTTCAAATAACGAATCCAATATAAAGATTCTCGAACATTATCTTAATGGTTCAATTTTATTATTCGATGAAAATAATGTTGAAATTACTCAATTCTCATCTGATAATATTTCTGCAATTATTTACAATTCTGACGGGGACTGCATTAATGAATTACTTGCAGGAGTGAGTAAAATTGCAGTTAAGGATAGTCCAATTATTAATGATAACACAGATGAAGAGAAAACAATTGTAAGCTTTGAGCACGAAAACGGCATTTTAAAAATCCCAGTTATTATTAACGGGGTTGAGTTATATTTTATATTTGACACGGGTGCAAGTTTGATAACAATTTCTAATCGTGAAGCTTCTTTCTTATATAAAAACGGAAAATTGTTGGAGAAAGACCTTATTGGTAGAAGTCAATTTGTAGATGCAAATGGTGATATTTCAGAGGGAACTATTATTAACCTTTCAAGCGTTAAAATAGGGAATAGAGAGTTACAGAATGTTCAGGCATGTGTCATAGAAGGCCAAAATGCACCATTACTTTTTGGTCAGTCAGCATTACAGAAATTTGGTAAAGTATCAATAGACTATGCTAAAAATGAAATTTCTTTTGAATAATCACCAACTGTATTTTAGGATAGTTCTAATTTGTTTTTTTATAACATTTTATTCCTGTGGTAATCGAAACAATACTTTCGGTAAAGGGGATTATATTTCAGGTACAGTGGTTTCAATTATTGACGGTGATACATATGATTTATTGCTCAAAGGAAATAGAAAAATTAGGGTAAGAATGGAAGGAATAGATGCTCCTGAAAAAGGAATGCCTTTCTATAAAGTTTCAAAAAATTATCTTGCTCAATTATGTTTCAATAAAAAAGTTTCATTAGATATTACCGGGATAGATGGTCATGATAGATTTCTTGGTTTTACATATTTGGAAGATGGTTCTGAGCTAAGTCATGAAATGATAAAAGCAGGTTTAGCCTGGCATTTTAAAAAATATAACTCTGATACAATTCTTTCAAATCTTGAAATTGAAGCAAAAAATTTAAAAAAGGGTTTATGGGTTAATGAAAATCCAATGGCTCCTTGGACAAACAGAAGTCTTCATAGACAAGGCATTTCAACTAAAGATTCATTTAAGATTGTGCAATGAAAACCCATCCCACAGTCGTAAGCACATTTGCAAGCCCGCACAAGCCATCGCTAAAACCAAAGGCTTGCAAAAGAGCTTCCGCCTCTCCTGCCCACGTAACCGCCTTTCAGGACGGTTTTAGTATTGCCCACGCTCAAAAAAACAAAATAAATTTGTGCTTCGTGGATAGGTTGGTGCAGTTTGATAATGACAAGAAAATAAAGCTAAATGATTGACAAACAGACAGAAATAAATGAACACCAGTTGCCAACAAGCGGTATAGTTAATTGCCGGTGCAGTGGGTATTCGAGCGGCACAGCTCTTATCAAAAGTAGTTGTAACTTGATAGGAAAGTGCTTCGAAATCGGCAACTAACCATACCGCCGACCGTTACCAACAAGCCGTGTGACAATAGACGGACAAGAAATAAAAGTAGTACCTTGACAAAATACAGTGATGAGAAATAAAATGACAAATGATATAAGTGTATGTTTTGGCCGACGCACGAA
>Ga0172369_10004251_pt1 | contig 18284 bp, 19 predicted proteins | sample LakKiv25m_FD_114539 | JGI IMG/M metagenome (GOLD analysis project Ga0172369, IMG submission 114539) | Freshwater microbial communities from Kabuno Bay, South-Kivu, Congo - kab_022012_11.25m | ecosystem: Environmental > Aquatic > Freshwater > Lake | place: Democratic Republic of the Congo...
AAAAGGCCGTTCCTCACGAGGAACGGCCTTTCGTTATTCTGAGCGTTCCAGGGCAGCCGATGGCGGCGGTGCTCGCCTGAAGATCGTTTCATTAAATAAAACGCCCTTTCAAAATTTGTAATTATCCTCTTGCGTTTCTCCACACCAGTGGTATACTGAAGCTACCAATCGATTTCAGGAGCTGCCGCATGCCATCTGTCGTCCTCGTGATAAACCCCGGTTCCACAAGTACGAAGTTTGCGGTTTTCAGCGACGGAGCCTGCCTCTTCGAGCAGGGACTCAGTCATTCCTCAGAGGAGCTTTCGCGTTTTTCGAGCATCGCGTCGCAGTACGAATTCCGGAAGGAAGCCATTCAGCGTTCGCTCGAGGAGCGGCGATTCGATTTGGCGACGCTGAACGCGGTGGTGGGGAGGGGAGGGCTTTTGCACCCGATTCCAGGCGGCACCTACCGCATCACCGAAGCGATGAAAGCCGATCTCACCGCAGCCAAGTACGGCGAGCACGCGTCGAACCTCGGCGCCCTCATCGCGGACGCCTTCGCGTCTCCGCTCGGCATACCAGCCTTCATCGCGGACCCTGTCGTGGTCGACGAGCTCGACGAGGTGGCGCGCGTCTCTGGCCACAAACTCTTCAAGAGAATCAGCATCTTCCACGCGCTCAACCAAAAGGCGGTCGCGCGCCGCTACGCGCGTGAGCACTCCTCGCGCTACGAGGATCTGAACCTCATCGTGGCGCACATGGGCGGCGGCGTTTCCGTCGGTCTCCACATGGGCGGCAAGGTAGCCGATGTCAATCAGGCGCTCAACGGCGAGGGCCCGTTCTCGCCCGAGCGCGCGGGAACGCTCCCTGTGGGCGACCTGGCGCGGCTCTGCTTCTCCGGCAAGTACAGCCTTCCGGAAGTGCTCAAGATGATCTCGGGCAAGGGCGGCATGGTGAGCTTCCTCGGCACGAACGACATGCGCGAGGTCGATCGGATGCGCCGCGAGGGCAGCGCCGAGGCTGATTTGTACTACAAAGCGTTCACCTATCAGGTGGGCAAATATATAGGCGCGCAGGCCGCTGCCGCGTGCGGCAGAATCGATGCCATAATCCTGACCGGTGGCATCGCGCACTCGAAGGAACTCACCGACAGAATCGCGGCGATGGTGTCGTTCATCGCTCCGGTTGTGGTGTATCCAGGCGAAGGAGAGCTCCAGGCGCTCGCCGTGGCGGGGGCCATGGCGCTCTCGGGCGAAGAAGAGATAAAGGAGTATGTGCCATGAAACATATTTCCGAGATCATCGAGGGCGCGAAAGCGCTGGGCAAAAAGCGGCTCGCGGTCGCTTCGGCCCAGGAAACCGCGGTGCTCGAGGCGGTGTGGGATGCGTACCGCGAAGGCATTGCCGACCCCATCCTCGTTGGCGATCCCGCAGCAATCGCGACGGCCGCGAGGGAGGCCAACGGAGGCGCTGGCGTCGACATCTCGCATTTCGAGATTGTGGCTGAACCGAACCTGAACGCCACAGCAGCTAAGGCGGTCGAGCTCGTGCGCGCCGGCAAAGCGGATTTCCTCATGAAGGGCATCATCGACACGAGCCTCCTCCTGCGGGCGGCGCTCAACAAAGAGGCGGGGCTCAACGCCGGGAAACTCGCCTGCCACGTGGCAGTGCTCGAGGTGTCGCGCTACCACAAGCTCCTCATCCTCACGGACGCGGCCCTCAACATCGCACCAGACCTCAACGCGTTCATTGATATTATCGCTTCGGCGACCAGCGTCGCGAACGCGATCGGCGTACAGCGCCCCAAGGTGGCGCTCCTCGCCGCGGTCGAGAAGGTAAACCCCGAAAAGATGCCTTGTACTGTCACCGCCTCGATACTCACCCAGATGAACCGGCGCGGTCAGATCAAGGGATGCGTCATCGACGGCCCGCTCGCGCTCGACAACGCGGTGAGCGCCGAGAGCGCGCGCATCAAGAAGATCGAGTCCGAAGTCGCGGGCGACGCGGACATCCTTGTGGCGCCGGATATCGAGGCGGGCAACATCCTCTACAAGTCCCTCCTCGACCTCGGGGACGCCAAGGGTGCGGCGGTGATCATGGGGGCGACAGTGCCCATCGTGCTCACGAGCCGCGCCGACAGCGCAGAAACCAAATTGGCATCGATCGCGCTTGCTTCGCTCTTGGGAAGCAAGAACGCGCGAGCCTCTATATAAGGAGAGTCGAATGGCGATAAAAGGAACTGTCGAGATCGACAGAGAGCGCTGCAAAGGCTGCCAGCTCTGCATCCGCGCCTGTCCAACGAAGGTTCTCGGTGTCGACACCGAGGCGAACTCCTGGGGATACTTCCCCGCGAACGTGATCGCGGCCGACAAGTGCATCGCGTGCGGCGCCTGCTTCACCGTGTGCCCCGACGTGGCGATCACAGTCTACAAACTCTGAGGGGGAAAGGAAATGGCTGAAGAAATCCGCCTTATGAAAGGCAATGAGGCAATCGGTGAAGCGGCTGTCCGCGCAGGATGCCGCGCGTATTTCGGCTATCCCATCACCCCGCAGAACGAGCTGACCGCCTACATGGCGAAACACATGCTCGCGAAGGGGCGCACCTTCATCCAAGCCGAATCGGAAGTCGCGGCGATCAACATGGTCTACGGCGCCGCCTCGACGGGCGCACGCGCCATGACGAGCTCCTCGAGCCCCGGCGTGTCGCTCAAGCAGGAGGGCATCTCCTATCTCTGCGGCGCAGACCTGCCGGCAGTCATCGTCAACGTGGCACGCTCGGGTCCAGGCCTCGGCGGCATCTCGCCGAGCCAGGGCGACTACTTCCAGTCCACGCGCGGCGGCGGCCACGGCGATTACTACACCATCGTGCTCGCGCCGAAGGGCGTTCAGGATGCGGCCGACCTCACCTACGAGGCTTTCTCGATCTCCGAGAAGTGGCGCGTGCCCGTGCTCATCCTCGCGGATGGCCTCATCGGCCAGATGATGGAAGGCGTGGTGCTCCCGGAGCCCATCGATCCCGCCACGCTCCCGCGAAAGCCCTGGGCGGCCGGACACGCGGCCGACATGAAACGCGACTACAACCACGTTTCGAGCATCAATCTCGTGCCGGACGAGCTTGAGGCGGCCAACCGAGCGCGCTACGCCCGCTACGAGAAGATCAAAAAAGAGCTTATCCGCTACGAAGAGATCGATGTCGAGGACGCGGACCTCGTGTTCGTGGCGTACGGCACCTCGGCGCGCGTGGCGCACGGAGCGCTGCAGATGGCGCGCGAAAAGGGCATGAAGGTCGGACTCTTCCGTCCGATCAGCCTGTGGCCCTTCCCCTATGCCCGACTCAATGAGCTCGCGAAGAGGGGCAAGAAATTCCTCTCCGTCGAGATGAGCATGGGACAGATGGTCGAGGATGTGAAGCTCGCCGTCGAGGGCGAGGCCCCCGTGTACTTCTATGGGCGCTGCGGCGGCAACATTCCGAGCCAGGAAGAGGTGTTCGCCGAAGTGAAACGCCTTCTGGGCAAATAAGGTAAGGAGCTGAATATGGAACTAGCATACGGGCATCCCAAGAGCTTAAAACCGATACAGACCAAGTATTGCCCTGGCTGCGGCCACGGCGTGATCCACAAGCTCATCGCCGAGGTCATCGATGAGATGGGCCTTCAGGCCAAGTCGATCATCACCAATCCAGTCGGCTGCTCGATCTGGGCCGACCTCTACTTCGACTTCGACTCCGTGCAGCCGGCCCACGGCCGCACCCCTGCCGCCGCGACGGGCGTCAAGCGCATGCTTCCCGACCACCTCGTCATCTGCTACCAGGGCGACGGCGATTTGGCAGCCATCGGCACCGCAGAGATCATCCACGCGGCGAACCGTGGCGAAAAGTTCACTACCATCTTCGTGAACAACGCGATCTACGGCATGACGGGCGGCCAGATGGCACCGACAACCCTCGTCGGCCAGCACGCTACCACCGCACCCGAGGGCCGTGACCCCATCGTCGCTGGCATGGGCTACCCCATCCGCGTCTGCGAGCTTCTCTCTTCGCTCGAAGGGACGAAGTACCTCGCGCGCGGCTCGGTGAACAACATGGTCAACACGCGAAAGACCAAAAACTACATCAAGAAGGCCTTCGAGGCACAGATGCGCGGCGAGGGCTTCACGATGGTCGAGATCCTCTCGCAGTGCCCCACGAACTGGCAGATGAATCCCGTCCAGTCCGTCGACTGGCTCGAGAAGAACATGATCACCTATTACCCGCTTGGCGAAATCAAAAACACGCTCAGCACGGCAAGCAGCACGGCCGCCACCCCGGCGCAGGCAAAGTAAAAGGAGCGCACCATGACTGAAAAAACATTTATGGCAGGCTTCGGCGGCCAGGGAATCATATCGCTCGGGCAGCTCTGGGTGTACAGCGCGATGAAAGAGGGCCTCAAGGTGACCTTCTTCCCCTTCTACGGCGCGGAGAAGCGCGGCGGCATCGCGCGCGCCTCCGTCATCGTGTCGAGCGAGGAGATCACGAGCCCTCTCGTGACGAGCGCGGACTCCGTCATCGTAATGAACCAGGATTCGGTCGAAATCGCGGAGAAGGTCTGCAAAGAAGGCGGCACGATTTTCGTCAACTCGAGCCTCATCAAGACCGACCCCGCCCGGCCGGACGCGAAGATAGTCCACGTTCCCTGCAACGACATCGCCCTCAAGCTCGGCGATGTGCGCGTCGCCAACATGGTGATGATGGGCGCCCTGAGCGCGGTGACCGGCGCAGTCAAGCTCGGCAAGTTCGAGGCGGTGCTGAAGAGCTTCTTCCCGGCAAGCAAGCACTCGCTCATCGCGATCAACATCGCAGCGGTCGAAGAGGGGAAAAAGGCGGTTTCCTGATTCTTTCGCATAGGTAAATTTTGAAGGCCCGGCGGTTTTCGCACCGGGCCTTTTCCCTGGAATGGCCGAACCCGCGACGCGGGAGGCATCTGGGCAGGCATCGGCCGCAAGCCACGCCGCCCGGCGGTCTGCGGGCGCCCGCTTCCTGCGTGGCGCACACTCTCGTATAATGCGCGCAGAGTATGGGCAGCAAGAAGGAAGCGACCTCAACCGAGGCGCCACGGCGAAAATCGCGCACGCGGAGAGGCCCTGTGTGGCGAGTAATCCGAGCGCTGCTCCTCGCGGTGCTCTTCGTGCACCTCGCCTACATCGCGGTGACGAGCGCCGCCATATTCGCCTACAAGTTCACGAATCCTCCCACCACCGTCCTCATGATGTACCGTTCGGCCGTCAACCACTGGAAGGTGCAGAAACCGATCCCGCTCAAAATCCAGCAGGTTCCGCTGTACGTGCGCAGAATGCTCGTCTCGGTCGAAGACGGAAAATTCTACGAGCATCATGGCATCGACTTCGAGGCGCTCAAGCGAGCCCGAGAGCTCAACAGCAAGATCGGCCAGCCGATGTACGGCGGCAGCACCCTGACGATGCAGGTGGCGCGCACCCTCTTCCTCATCCCCGACAAGAGCTACATACGCAAATACTTCGAGATCATCACCGCCCTCGAGCTTGAGGCGATCCTGAGCAAGAACCGCATCCTTGAGCTGTATTTTGGATATGCGGAGTGGGGAAAGGGCATTTTCGGGATTGAGCGGGCATCGCGCGTCTACTACGGGCGCGGAGTGGCGAACATCGGAACCGACGAGGCCGCAAAACTGGTCGCGCTGCTGTCTTCGCCCATAAAATATACACCGTCGACATTCTATAAATCGCTCATCCTCCGCGAACGCTATGAGTACCTTGTGCAGCGCTATGTGGCGCCGGTGCCCACGGCGGCGATCGCCGCGGAGAATCCGCCGCCTTCCGGCCTGGAACCCTCATCGGACCTCAGCGCGAATGGCGACGAGTCGGCGGGTGAAACTGGGTCGACGCAGGGTGATCAAGCCGTTTCCACAGGCGCGGCGCCGTCAGCCCCTCAAGGGAGTGGGGAACTGTCCTCCTCTAGCGCCGCGCCGGCTGAACCGACGCAGCAGTCCGCGTCCGACACCCAGCCGACGCCAAGCCCATCCACGAACCTCAGCCCAAGCACGCCCCAGCTGACGCCAACGCCGAGTCTCTCACCCTGAGCGCTTCTTCTCGCGCACCGCGCGCACCACGAGGCGCTCGAGCCCATCTGCGAAGCGCTTCGTGTCGGTCGCGTCGCGATGAGAGCCCTTCGGGCTCGCTGGCGCGATTCCCAGTTCGCGCAGCGAGGCCATGGTGTCGCGGAGCGAGCGGCGCTGCGCGATATTCTCGGGGGTAAACACCTCGCCGCGGTCGTTGATCGCGTGCCCGCCCTTCGCGATGATGCGCTCGGCGAAGGGGATGTCTCTCGTCACGACGATGTCTGACGGGGCGCAGCGCGCCTCGATTTCGCGATCGGCGGCACCCTCGCCTGGCTCGACAAGGCTGAGGAGCGAATCTGGTATATCGGATGGAGCGCGCGCCGCGACGAAGTGGACATCGACACGGACTGCCTCGTACTCGCGCCGCGCGGCGGCTCTGCGAAGGAGGAGCGGGCGAATGTCCCTCGGCGCCGAGTCGGCGTCTACCCAGATGGTGAGCGCTAGGCCGCCGTGGCTGCTCTCGCCCTCATGCCCCATGTCTTCCCAATCCGCGCTCATGCGAATTTTCCACCAATGGATGCGCGCCAGAGCGTGCCGCGACCCTCGATCTTGACCGCGCCGCAGCCGCCCGCGATGAAACAGGATTGGCGCGCGGAGAGCGCGCTTGGCGAGACAATTGGAGCACGGCTCGAATCCTCGGGTTCGCCTCTCGGAGCTGCATGCTCCTCTCTTTGCCCTGAGCTCGCGCTGAGCGCGAACTCGCCCTCCTCGCAGAGGAAAATCTCCGGTCCCTCTGGTGAAAACTCGATTCGAGCCTTCCCGGGCGCGGCGCGCATCGTCCAGCGCTCGAGGCTGAACTCTTCGGCGGGCGTCGAGTACAGGGCGCGCTCTCCCCACGCCGTGCGCTCGATGCTCGGCGTGATGCGGCTCGGGGCAGCCTTCGGGTCGAGAATATCGCAGAGGAGGCCGACGTCGACATATTTAATCGTGAGTCCGGCGCGTATCACATTGTCGGAGCAGGCCATGATCTCGAGGATGCTCCCTCGCACGTAGGCGTGGATCACCCCCGCGGGGACAAAGAGTCCCTCGCCGGGCGCGAGTTTGAGGACATCGAAGAGGAGGGGTCCGAACTGCCCGGGATCGTGGGGATAGAGCTTTTGGAGTTCGAGCGCGAGCGTGCCCGCGTCACGCGCCCGCTCCGATTCTAAAGCGGTGAGCTCGCGCGCGCGTCCCGCAAGCGCTCCCTCGAGCCGGGAGGCGAAAATCTCGGGCCGCATCGAAAAGAGCCCGCGGATGAACTCTCTGAATTCTTCGGGCGCGCTCACGCTGAAATCGAGTGTCCGCGCGAGCTCGGGGCCGAGGAGCCGCTCGATCTCAGGGGGATCGCGGAAACCGGCCATCGCGGTAAAGGGCGTCAGGGCCACCGCGAGTTCCGGCTTGTGCCGGGGGTCCTTGTACGTGCGCTCGGGGGTAGAGCGCGGCAACCCGCTTCTCTCTTCCCTCGCGAAACCTTCCCGAGCCTGCGCGAGGTTGGGATGGACCTGGAGCGACAGCGGCGTGCCGGCGGCGAGCACCTTGAACAGGTAGGGCATATCCCGGAATCGCTCGGCCACGTCATCGCCGAGCCAATGGTGGGGATTCTCGCGTATGAGCTCGTCGAGCGGGCGCGGAACGCCCCCGAGGAGGAGCGAAGAGGGTGCGCGCTCGTGGCTCCCCAGCCACACTTCACCGATGGGAAACCCCGGCCCCGGGGCCGCCTGGATGAAGGGCAGAATGCCCTCGGTGTCGCCCCACGCGTACTGCTGCGCCGAATTCTCGAGTTTCGCGACGCAGGGTGCGTCTACGTGCTGTTGTCGCATATGGATGATCCTTTCAATTACCGTCTATCGCTATTGTTACCGCTTTATGCGTCGTTTTCAAGGAATTCCTCGACCGCGCCGCAGATGTGGCGCAGCTCGCCGGTCTCAAGCTTGCACCTCGGCAGGCTCGACACGAAGAGGCTGCCGTAGGGTTTCTTCACGATGCGCACATCGAGCACCGCCACCGCCCCGCGGTCGTTCGAGTGCCGGATGAGCCTGCCGAACCCCTGCTTGAAGAGGATAACCGCCTCCGGAATGCTCATCTCGGCGAAAGAGTTGCCTCCACGGGCATCGATCGCCGCCGCCCGCGAGGATTGGATCGGGTCGGTGGGCACCCGGAAGGGCAATTTGGCGATGATGACGAGGGAGAGGGTCTCGCCGGGCGCGTCCACGCCTTCCCAGAATGACTCGGTGGCGAAGAGCACGCTCGATATGTCATTGACGAAGGTGCGCAAGAGCGAATAGCGATCTCTCTGGCCCTGCCTGAGCGCGAGGATGCCCTCTTTTTCGAGGCGCGGCGCGACCGCGTCGTAGGTGTCGCGGAGAGCTTTGTGGCTCGTGAAGAGCACGAGCGCGCGTCCGTGCGACGCGTGCAGCAGCTGCGCCACCGCCTCGCTGAGATAGCTCTGGTAGGCGCTTCCCTCGGGCAGCGGCGCCGCCGTGTCGATGGCGAGCATGGCGTGGCGCGAGTAGGGAAAGGGCGAAGGGTAGCTCTTCTCGGTCGCGCGCGGGAGGGGGGCGACGCTTTTCTCTTGAGCTCCATCCGTAGCGCGCGCGGCGGTGCCATCCGCGTCGCCCCACGTTCCAGGGAGCCCGACCCTCCCTCTCCACCAGCGGAATGAGTTGTTGATGGTCAGTGTGGCGCTCGTGCACACGCAGGAGCGAACCTTGCTGAAGAGACGCTCGGCGAGGAGCGGGGCCACTTCCAGAGGAGTCGCTGTGCACACCGCGATGTTTTCTCTCGGATTCTTGCGGTCTACCTGGAGCCAGAAGATCGTTTCAGGCTCGGATTCCGGCGTCTTGAAGCGCGGCACGAGGGCGGCGATCTCGCCGAGCGAGCGCATGGTGAGTTTGAGCTCGACGATGCTCTCGTCGTCCTCGAGTTCAGGCGGCATGGTTTCGAGAAGCTCGCTGAGGCCCGTCAGCAAGGTGGTGAGCTCGCGCTCGAGATTGTGGAGCGCGGCCAGAAAGGAGGCGCGGCTCGCGCCATCGAGTGCCCTCACGAGCATGCTCAACTCCTTGCCGGCGCAGGCGGCGAGCGCCGCCGCGTCGAGGGCGTCCGCCGCGCTCGCCGCCCGGTCGATCTGCCCGCGCGCAGCATCGAGGTACTCGGACCGGATGTCGGGAAGGCGGTAAAGCGCTGGAAGAATCCCCGACTGGGCACGCTTCTTGCGCCGAAGGAGCCGTGAAAGCAGCCGCAGCACGGAGCGCTTCGAGAACTCCTCGGAGAAGAGGCTCGTGGCGCTCCCCTCGAGCGAGTGGGCCTCGTCGAGCACGAGGGCCTGATAGGCGGGGAGGATCGTGTTCACGCTGCCCTCGCGCGTGCGCTTCGATTCGAGATCCGCGAGCAGGACGTGGTGGTTCGCGATGATGAGCTGGGCGCTCGCCGCCTCGATCCTCACCCGTACGATGTGGCATTTGTCGTGGTAGGGGCAGCGCGACGCGAGACAGTAATCGCTCTCGGAGCACACGCGTCCCCAGATGGGGTCGTCCTCCGGCAGCGCGAGATCGGCCTTGTCGCCCGACCCGCCCGCGTTGTCCCACTCGAGGATTTTCTTGAGCTTCTCGGAGCTGTCCGAAAAGAGCGCGTCTTCCTCGATTGCCTCGTAGAGCCTGCGCTTGCACAGATAGTTGGCCCGGCCCTTCACCACGGCTGCTTTCGCGGGCTTCTTGAACAGCGAGCTCACGATGGGGAAGTCCTTCTTGAATATCTGCTGCTGAAGATTGATCGTCGCGGTCGAGATGACGACGCGCTCTCCGTTCCCGATCGCCCAGGCGAGCGAGGGGATGAGGTAGGCGAAAGATTTGCCGACGCCCGTGCCCGCTTCGGCGATGAGAATGCCCCCCTCCGACATGACCTCGGTGACATCGTGCGCCATTTCCACCTGGGAGGCGCGCGGCTCAAATTCAGGCATGACTCTGGAGAGCTTGCCGCCCTCGTCGAGCACGCCGGCGATCTCGTCGGCGTTGAGGGGGCGCATCGTCTTGGGCCGCGCGGGTTCGGCGACCACCATCACTTGCGCAACTTCGTTGTCGACGATGTAGCTTCCGATGCCCTCGGCGCCCGCCTCAGCGGCGACCATGATGTCGGCATCGGAGGGAAAGAGAGCGCCCGAGGGGTGGTTGTGGATGAGCACGTGGGCGTTTTCTCGGAAGCGGAAGGGAGCCGCAACCGCCTCTTCCGTGCCGCGCGCGACGATCTCGAGCTCGCTAATGATGCCCGAGACATCGAGCGCGCCGATGGCGAACACTTCTCGCCCCTCCATGTTCGCGATGGCTGTTCTCAGTTCTTTCTGTGCGGATGGGGATATCCTCGTCGACGAGTCGACGAGCGCCCGCTGTTTTTTCGTCACGCGCCCCAGTATAGCACAGCGGCGGAAAAGGAGTAGTTGCGGATACCTCTCGCCGGGTATATTCTGTAGCCTCGCATGAAACAGGATTCTACTACGGAAAGCAGCCTCACCTTCGGCATGTCCCGATACAGTCAACCGCGCTGGCGGTCGCTGCCCGCGCGCGATCTCTACCGTCTCGCCAGAGACGAAGAGCGCGATATCTACGTGCGCGCCCTCACCAAGCTCGAGCAGGAAGACGAGGAAATTCCCCTGCCGACCGAGCGCGGCCCCGTCGTCTTCCGCGACGGCGTATTCCAGATCGACATGAGCCGGATGGAGGAAAAGGGTGACATCGACACCGAGCTCAAGAAGCTCATCGACACGATCATGGGAGTGTGAGGACTAATGACGCAGGACGATCAGCACCCCGAACGCGCGCATCTCATCCGCGAGCGCAACCAGCGCCTCGTGCTCAGGCTCATTTTCCGCCTGGGCGCCCTGTCGCAGAGCAAGGCGGTACAGCGCACTGGCCTCAAGGCACCCACGGTATTCCGCATTTTCTCGGATTTGGAGAAACGCGGCCTCATCGAGGTTGTGCATGGCGACGACACGCCGAGCGCGAAAAATCGAAAAAAGGGCCGCCGCCCGGTCAACTACCGCATACGGGCAGACGCGGCCTATGTGGTCGGCGTCGACTTCTGGGCGCGGTCGGCGGCGGCCGTGATCCAGAACTTCGCGGGCAACCTCATCGCGGAGCGGGACCTGTGCTTCGCTTCGCCCCCATCCGCCGAAGACGCGCTCGACATCATCGCCGGCCTCATCCGCGACATGCTCAGCGAGTCCGCGATCAGCACCGAAAAGCTTCTCGGCATCGGCGTGGGTGCGCCAGGCTCCGTCAGTGCGACCACCGGTGTCGTCCAGTTCTACGCGCGCATTCCCGGCATGACCGAGTACCCGCTCGCGCACAGGCTGCGCCAGCGCTTCTCAGTCCCCGTCGTGGTAACCAACAACGCCTCCATCGTCGCGCTCGCGGAGCACCGCTACGGACAGGCGCATGGCGTCTCCTCGCTCTTTCTCTTTCTCGTGCGCGCGGGCGTCGGCGGCGCCTTCATTCAGAATGGAAAGCTCGTGTCGGATCGGAGCAGGACGGCCTTCGAGGTCGGGCACCTCTCCATCGATCCCGCTGGCAAAGCGTGTTCCTGCGGCAATCAGGGCTGCCTCGAACTCTATTTGAACGAAGACACGGTCTGCGGCGCATTATCGTCGCTGCAGCCCTGCGGCGGCATCGAGGACATCGAAAGGATTTTGACGGCAGACGGGCCCGAGGCCGAGGCCGCGATCGCCTCTATTCTCGAGGTTTCGACGCACGCGGTGCGGGATATCAGGCGCCTCCTCGCGCCGGAGGCGGTGGTCATCGTTACGCGTTCGGCCAAGCTCTCCGAGCGGCTCGCCGCGGCGGCCTCGGTGGACTACGCGCACAACGATCAGCGTTTCGGTCCCCCGGGCGCGCGCATCATCGCGTCGGAGTACAGCGCGAGGCTGGCCTGCAAGGCGGCCTGCGACCTGGTCTACGAGGAGTATTTCGCGCGCGGCCACGAGTTTCGAAACGCCGAGGCCTTCCCGGACTGACGCCGCGACATACGGAGAATCCCAATGATCAAGAGCTATTCGTGGAATGTGAACGGCCTGCGAGCCTGCGCGCAGAAGGGCCTCTTCGACTGGATCGCGGCGTCTGAAGCGGACTTCATCTGCGTGCAGGAGATCAAGCTGCAGGAAAACCAGCTCACCGAAGAGCTGGGCCATCCGCGCGCGGCAAACGGCCGGCCCTACCACAGCTACTGGGCATTCGCCGAGCGCAAGGGCTACTCGGGCACCTGCGTGTATTCGCTCCGCGAACCCGTGTCGGTGTCGGGACTCGGTGTGCCAGAGTTCGACGTCGAAGGCAGGGCAGTGGCAGCCGATTTCGGCGGCTTTGTCCTCGTGAGCGCGTACTTCCCCAACAGTCAAGACGCCGGGATGCGCCTCGATTATAAGTTGCGCTTCTGCGACGCGATGCTCCAGTACTGCGACACCCAGCGCGCGCGCGGCAAGCACGTCATCGTCGCGGGCGACTACAACATCGCCCACAGGCCCATCGATCTCGCCCGCCCCGATCAGAACGAAGGGAACGCTGGCTACCTTCCGGAAGAGCGCGCCTGGATGGACAAGTACACTCAAGCTGGCTACATCGATACCTTCCGACACTTCTGCGCGGAGCCTGGAAAATACTCGTGGTGGAGCTACCGCGCCCCCCACGCGCGGGAGAAAAATATCGGTTGGCGCCTGGACTATCACTGCGTGGACCCCGAGTTCGCGCCCGCGCTCCTCGCCGCCGACATTCACCCCGAAGTCTTGGGCTCGGACCACTGTCCCGTGTCCCTCACGATCGATCTGTGATACTCTGAAAGGGAGGATTGTGCATGCGTATTCGCTACAACGCGCCTGTCACGCTCACGTTCACGCTCGCCGCGGGAATCGTGCTCGTCCTGAGCCAGACCATCGCCCCTGGCATTACCCAGTCGCTCTTTTCGACACCGGCTCCCTTCAGGACGAATGTCTTCCTCGACTACGTGAAACTCTTCACGCACGTGCTCGGCCACGCGAGTATCCAGCACTACATCGGAAACTTCACGATGATTCTCCTCCTCGGTCCGATTCTCGAGAATGTGTACGGTTCGGGCTTCATTCTGCTGAGCATCCTCATCACCGCCGTAGCGACGGGACTTTCGAACGCGCTGCTCTTCCCGAACGTGGTGCTGCTCGGCGCCTCGGGTATTGTGTTCATGATGATCATGCTCTCGTCGATCACGAATTTCCAGAAGGGAGAAGTGCCCCTCACCTTCATTCTCATCATGATCATCTACCTTGGAGGTCAGGTCTGGGACGCGCTGACCAAACAGGACAATATCTCCCAGTTCTCGCACATCATCGGCGGGCTGGTGGGCAGCGTCCTCGGCTTCAATCATAAGAAAATCACTTCGAGGTGAACTATGTACGGTTCTATCAAGGATGAATTGTCGGCCAAGCTCAGCGCGATACGCGCCGAAGGCACCTACAAGGACGAGCGCGTCATCATGAGCCCCCAGGGCGCCGCGATCCGCGTGTCCGACGGCGCCGAGGTGCTGAACTTCTGCGCGAACAACTATCTCGGCCTCTCGAATGACGCGCGGATTCAATCCTCCGCGGTCGACGCGATGCGGCGCTATGGCTACGGGCTGTCGTCGGTGCGCTTCATCTGCGGCACGCAGGCGCAGCACAAGGAGCTCGAGCGTGCGGTCGCCGGCTTTCTCGGCATGGAGGACGCGATTCTCTTCTCTTCCTGCTTCGACGCGAACGGGGCTGTCTTCGAGCCCCTCCTCGACGAGAACTCCGCCATCATTACGGACAGTCTGAACCACGCCTCGATCATCGACGGGGTGCGGCTCTGCAAGGCAAAGCGCTGGATCTACAAGCACGCCGACATGCGCGATGTCGAGGAAACCGATCCCGACACGGGCAAGCCTCTCAAGGGGCTCGAGCGCTGCCTCAAGGAGGCGCAGGGCAGCCATGTCATCATGATCGCGACCGACGGCGTCTTCTCGATGGACGGCGACATCGCGAATTTGAGCGCGATCTGCGATCTGGCGGACCGCTACGGCGCCCTCGTGATGGTCGACGACTCGCACGCGACGGGCTTCATGGGCGCGCGCGGGCGCGGCACCTGGGAGCACTGCGGCGTCGCCGGCCGCGTCGACATCATCACGACGACCTTCGGCAAGGCGCTCGGCGGCGCCTCGGGCGGCGTCATCGCCTCCCGGCGCGAGATCGTCGAGTACATGCGTCAGAAGGGCCGCCCCTATCTCTTCTCCAACACCCTCGCGCCGGCGATCGTGGGCGGCACTCTCGCCGCGCTCGACATTCTCACCGAGTCGACCGAGCTCCGCGACCGCCTCGAATCGAACACGGCGCTCTTCAGGTCGCTGATGACCAAAGCCGGCTTCGATATTCGCCCAGGCGTGCACCCCATCTGCCCCGTCATGCTCTACGACGAGAAGCTGGCGCACCGCATGGCCGACGAGCTCCTCGCCGAGGGTATCTATGTGATCGGCTTTTCGTTCCCAGTAGTGCCCAAGGGCAAGGCGCGCATCCGCGTACAGATCTCGGCGGCGCACTCCGAGGCGCAAATCCACCGCGCGGTCGATGCCTTCGTGAAGGTTGGGAAAAAGCTCGGCGTGATTTGAGCCTCCGCGTGGGCGGTGGAGGGTGAGGCGGGCGCGCCAAGCTATGGTACGCCCAGGCATACCGTGTGCACCGGCCGGGCGAACTTTGGCATTGCGCCCCCGCTCCTCTTTACCTTCGCGGCATTTGTTGATACTTTTTCATATATTCAATTTACAGTCTATTTCTCTCCGTGAGGTGAGTACGATGCCTACATATGAATATGAATGCCGCGAATGCAGCTACACATTCGAGGCCTTCCAGTCCATCAACGATGATCCCCTGGAAAAGTGCCCGCTGTGCGGCGGCAAGGTGAAGAGGCTCATTGGCGGCGGCAGTGGAATTATATTCAAGGGTTCCGGCTTCTATATCACCGACTCAAAGAAAGCGCAGTCTGCCTCGACCTGCTCGAAAAAATCGTCTGGCGCGGGCGAAGGCGCCTCGGCTGCCAACGGCACAAGCGGCTCAAGTTCGAGTGCTGTCGCGGCAAGCGCGTCAGGCTCGCCCGCGTGCGGCGCCTCCTGCAGCCCGGCCGGTTCCAGCTCCTCAGAAAAGGCGAGCTGAAGCTGCCGCGAAACCGATCAGCGGATGGCCTGCTTGAGCTCAGCGAGGGGCAGTTCGAGCAGGGCGGGGTTCGAGAGCATCTTGTAGAGCGCGGACGCCGCCTCCGCGAACAGGAAACCGTCGGCGATCCGCTCGTCCAGCGTCATTCTTAAATCGATATATCGCTGCCGCGTGCGCACATTCCCGTGCCACAGCTCCTTCGAGAACAGTTTCCCAATCACGATGAAGACGCTTGTATTGCCCCACTCGTAAAGGTGGTGGTAGGGAGCGTTGAGGCCGATCGACCCCAGGTTCGCGAAGTAGATGCTCGAGTAAAGCGGGTCCATGCGGATGAGGCTCCAGGGCGCGATATTGAACTGTTCGAGGAAGCGGTAGATGCCCATGATGAGAGCTTTGCCGCCGGGAATCCTGTGGAAAATGTTCGCGAAACGCTCTCCGTCGCCCTCTCCGTTCTGGCGCGCGTCGAGGATGGCCGCGCTGATCTTTTCGCTGACCGTCGAAAAACTGTCGCCAGGCTCGAGGAAGACCTTCGCGTTGACTTCCGGCGCGTCCGCGTCGAACTCCTGCTTCACGATGAATGAGAAAGCGATATGCTTTCTTTGGTAGAGCGCGCGCCGGTGGACGAAGCGGTTCAGCTGGGGGTAGAGGGCCATCGCCCTGAGCGCTGCCGTGATGATGAGGCCGAAGAGCGTGAAGCGGTCCTGATCCTCTTTCGTTTCCTGCGTTTTCTTGAGCGACTTGAGGTAGGCCAGCGTATTCTCAATATTGATTTCTTTCTCGTAGTACACGGCGGATTCATTGCGTCCGCGCATCATGTAGGGCATGAGCGCGTTGAGCGCGTGTTGGCCCAGGATGCGATTGCCGTCGCAACGGTCTCTGAATAGCATAGTCATTCCACTATATGAAAAATTGATGAGAGAGTAAACGGGAGCCTCCGCGCCTGCCCTTCGCGCGCTGTAGCGTGTTCCAGCCCGGCGGGGCCAGTTCAAGCCCGCGGCTTGAGCGCTTCCCGCTTTTTCCTATACTCGATGATCGGGAGGTCGCCCTGAAAGAGATTCTCGCCGATCGCCAAGCCAGTGGCCTTCGGCGTCTGCGTTTCCACGACCCGCCGATCCTGGTGCGCGACATAGAGATTGAAGGGCATCGCGGCGCGCGCGATGAACTTGCCGACGCCCGGAAGCGTCGCGAATGCTTGGTAGAATCGCAGGTAGAGCATCGTGTTCTCTTCGTCGATGGGCACGAAGGCGGCCAGCACGCGCACTTTGTCGGCGATTCTGTTTTCCCAGAGGTTCGGGAAGAGGAATTCGATCTTGTAGCCGCTCGGGTTGGGCACCGGCACCTCGTTCGGTTTCTTGGGTTTTTGGCCGGCGTCGACCTCGTTGTACACGTACATGTAGAATTTTCGCTCCGAGGCCCACTCGACCGCGGGGCCATTGACGAGGGTGCGGTTGCCGCGCCCAATCGTGTTGTAGTGGACAAAGGGAAGGTGGACACAGTCAAGCTGGTTCTCGATCACGCGCGAGTAGTGGGTCTTCCAGTGGTCCTTCACCGTGGCGTACTTGGCGTTGTCGGGTATGTCGTCGAAGAATTCAGGGATTTCGGGCACGGGGGTGCCATCGCCATACCAGACCCACACGAAGCCATGCGCCTCGTAGACAGGCCAAGATTTCACCTGGAAGTTCGACGGGACAATGCTTGAGTGTCCATTCGCCGGGATCAGGGTGCACTTGCCCGAGGGATCGTACTCGAGCCCGTGGAAGGGGCACTGAATCTGGTCGCCGTTGCACACTTTGCCGATCGAGAGCGCCGCGCCTCGGTGGCAGCAGCGGTCGGAGAGACAGACGAGAAAGCGGCTCGATGTCCGATAGAGCACAAGCTTTTCGCCGAAGCGCGTGAGCCCGACGGGATGGAGCCCGATCTCCGCCGACATCGCGATAACGTACCACTGGTTCTGGATCATAGCGCCCTTCCTTCGGCCGTGCAGGCTCAGGCCTCCGTCACAATGACGGCGATGAGGCGGAGCGGCGCGTTCGAGTGGTTCTCGATGTTGTGCCGCGCGCCGCCGCCTGTGACGAGGACATCGCCCGGCTGGACTTGCGCGCTCGCGCCATCGTCATCGACCGTGCCGATACCCTCGACTATGATGAAATACTCAGTCTCTTCGCTGTGAACGTGGGTGCCGATTCCCGAGCCGGGAGGAATGGTGAGCTCAGAGAGAAGGCGCACGTGTTTCGCGAGCGCCTGGGATGGCAGCTGCGCGAGACTCACGTCGCCCTTGCCGCCGCGCATCTCGTGTCGTGTCTCGAAGAGTCTTTCACTCGCTCTGATGATCATGCCTCACTCCTTGCTGATGGTTTTTGCGGCGGCGATGAGCGCGCGCGCCAAGTACTGCATTGGATCGATAAAAGGAATCTCGAAATCGCGCTGCGAGAGCACGAGTGGAACTTCCGTGCAGCCGCCGACAATCGCTTCCGCGCCGCGCGCGATGAGCGATGCCGCCGCCTCCATGAGAAGATCGTGCGGCTCGCGTCCGCAGTTGCCAGCCTTGATGCCTGTTTTCCCATATATCGCTTCCATAACTTTTTCGCGGTGAATCTCCTCGCTGGGCCAGAGAATCTCGCGGTCGGAGATGGCCGTCTCGAAGAGCCGGGTGCGCTTGGTGCCGATCGTTCCGAGAATCCCGAGCCTCTTGATAGGGCGGGAGAAGCCATCGAGTGCCGCGCGGGTCTCCTCGAAGGCAGAGAGAATCCTCAGTGTGGTGTGGCGCCTGAGCAGCGGGAGGAAGGCGTGGGCGGTCATGCAGGGCATGCCCGCGACATCGGCTCCCGCGGCGCCGAGCCTGCGCGCGGACGCAAGCATCTCCGGCAGGGGGTCGGGACCCGAGCCCAGGAGGTGCGCGGTCCTGTCGGGAATCGAGGTGTTGGAATCGACGATGATGTGGAGATGATCCTGGTCCGTGGGCGCAGCGTCGAGGCGCACGAGCATTGAAAAGAACGCCGCCGTGGCATCTGGCCCCATTCCACC
>Ga0172369_10004253_pt1 | contig 18281 bp, 13 predicted proteins | sample LakKiv25m_FD_114539 | JGI IMG/M metagenome (GOLD analysis project Ga0172369, IMG submission 114539) | Freshwater microbial communities from Kabuno Bay, South-Kivu, Congo - kab_022012_11.25m | ecosystem: Environmental > Aquatic > Freshwater > Lake | place: Democratic Republic of the Congo...
CTTTTTTTCATATAAATATAGATAGGTGACGGTCTTGGAAAACGCCTGATAAATGCTTTCAATTATACCAATTTCCCCATCCAAAAAGCCAAAGCGCTTAATAAGCCGCCGGTAAAGCTCTCCTGAGAATTTTCGGAAAAAAATCAACATATCGGCATCTTTACCCGCTTTAAATAATAAATCCGACTCCTTGTCCTCAAAATTAACGGTTCTGCTAACAATTTCTTCCAGGTCATTTTGCGAGTAATGAAGAAGGGGATTCATAAGATAGCCCGGTTCTCCCTTAATAAGGGGAGTGGAATGGATTTCTTTCGGCCAGGAAACAAAAGCGGATTTTTTGACCAGTCTGGTTTGATAATTCGGCCACCAGCCGCCGTGTTTCAGCCATTTTTTTTGAAAAACGATTTCTTTTCTCGGTATCTTATAGAAGGAATAGTGATTGTTAACGATCGCTTTTCTGATTTCTTCCGCAAGCGCCGGTGTCATCCTTTCATCGGCATCCAGGATAAAAACCCAATCCGTCTCTGCCTGTTTGATAGCGAATTCTCTTGCTTTTTCAACGATTTCTACTTTCGGAAAGGGAATGATTTTCACGCCGTCAATTTTTTCATCGCCGACGATGATGATGTTGGAACTCAATAATCTGGCTGATTCAACGCATTCTTCAATGCCTTTAAACCGGTAGGAATGGATGATGACTGTTATCTTTTCCATGTTCGTGCTATATTATGATAGCAAATAAAACTTATGGATTTCAGGAAAAACAGTAAATATATTTTATTGGGAATAATTATTTTAGGGGTTTTTCTCCGCTTACTGTATTTTGACAGCTTAACTTTTGGTTATGACCAGGCGCGTGACGCTTTGCAGTCAATGGAGATTATTAAAAACAAAGACGTCAAAATAATCGGGCCAACCACGGATATAAAAGGATTATTCCATAGTCCTCTGTATTGGTATATTATTTCCCCCTTTTACTATTTTTCCAACGGAAATCCTGAGATAGCAAGAATACCGATCATATTTATTGGTCTTTTGAATGTTCTCTTTATTTATTTTCTTGCGAAAAAATTATTCCATGATGAGAAAATCGCCCTATTATCCTCTTTTTTTATGACTGTTTCCTTTGAGGCGGTTCAATATAGTCGTTGGTTATCGAATCCGTCACCTGCTTTGTTGACGGTTGCCGTATTTTTTTATGGCTTTTGGCTGGCGCTGAAACGGAAAAAAATCGGTTTGCCATTAATGATTTTCTTTTGGAGCTTGTCCGTCGATTTCCAATTCTTTCTGGTTTATCAAATATTATTCGTTATTTTTGCCTTCTTCTATCTTTTGGTTAAGGACAAAAAGATACTTTATCAATCAATCAAAAGCTATTATTGGCTTTATCTTTCATCGCTCATATTCTTTTCGTTTTATATCTTGGCGGAAATCAAGTTTAAGTTTCAAGGTTTAAAGGCATTGCTTAATTTTCTTGTTCAGCCAAAAGATGCGGGTATGCCAATCCTACCAAAACTCATGAATTTTCTTAATAATTTAATGATTAATATATCTGTAAATATCACCGCAGAAAGTATCATTCCCGCCAAAATATTCCTCCTGTTTTTGGTTGTCTGTATTTCCTATTTCTTGTTTAAAAGATATAGGCAGCGAAAGTTGATTGTATTTCTATCCATTTGGCTGATTTCACCGATAATCATATATCCCTTTGAGAAAAATAATTCTTATTTTTTAAATATAGGCAATCTTTATCCGCTTATTTTATTGACCACTTTTTTAATTAATGAATTTTCTAAAAGAAGAAAACATATCAATACGATTTTTTTTGTTTGTTGTATTGGGGTTATCTTGTCGGCAAATCTCTATTTGCTTCTTGATGAAAATAAAAAGGGAGAGACGCTTTTTTCTGCACAATACGATCAGATATACCGTGATGAAAAAGCGATAATCGACTATACTTATGCAAGCAGTAACTATAAAATGTTTGCGATAAATACTCTTACAAATCCACTCTACATTAACACCACCTGGGCTTACCTATATAATATGTACGGTAAAACAAAATATGGCTATATGCCGGTTTGGCTAGGAGCTTATCTTGACGATTTCGGTAAAGAAATAGAATTCAGTGCGGTAACGAAAATTAAAAAGGGAGATTTCCTATACTTAATTATCGAACCTCCGGTTTTTCATGAAGATTATATTAAAGCGTATTCGAAATACGAAAATTCGAGAACGGAATTATCAGGTAAAAAACAAATAGGTTCGCACATTATAGAAAATAGGAGACTTACGGAAGTGAAGCTTTTTTCCAGAGATGATTTGACTGGCTTTTTGCAGAAATAGAAATGTTATTCCAATCCTTTTGGAACGATAATCCCGCCGGCTTCGGATTTGAATTGACATTCTTTCCTGACCGGTCTCACCAGTTGAACTAAAGGATCGCTCCAGTTTTCCGTTTGTTTTATTCCGTACAGGTCAAACAGATAGCGGTAACCGGAATCCCCGCCAACCGGAACACCGAAAGCGATATTGAATTTTTTGTTTTTCGCAAACGGGGCAAAATCTTTGACTAATTTATCCATGTAATAAAGACTATACGTATCCGGTTTTATCCGGTAGGATAATGAATCGAGGTTGTTGAAAAAGAGATAGGGAATAAGAATGATCAATATTGTTGCATGGATTTTTTTAGGCAGTCGCTTGATTGATTCGGCCACAACCAGGTATAGGAAAGGATAGAGGAATATGAAATAATATTCGGAAGGCCGTCGGCCGTATTTGGTAAAAACCAAAGGAAATACCAGCCATAGTGCGGCCAAGGAAAAGAAAAAATTTCTATAAAAACCTTTGCCGATACGGTAAAGCCAAATAATCAAGGCGAAAATTAAAACATAAAAGAGCGTTGTCAGGATAAATGAATTAAAATGGATCAGTGATTTTATCAGGTTATTGAACACGGGCAGCCAGATAAGTAAATAACCCCTAAACGAATCACCGTTATTGGTGAAAAAGTTAATAAACAGTTTTGAGTTCAGGAATTGATGTCTTAAGTCAAAGATCAATAAAGGAATAAATGTTGCGCCAAAAGCGATGAATGAAATTAGCGGTTGGTAAATGCTGATTTTTTTTGATTTGAAAATCGTTAGGCCGAAAACAGCGGCGAAGAAAATGACGAGAGCAAATTGGATATGCATATTGAAAAAAAACCCAAGCGTGAAGCCCAAAATGGCCCACCAAAAGTAACCACGACAGTGATAGATTTTATGCAGAAGCCACCAAGTAATAATTACTCCTAAAGGAATCCAGATCGGCCACCAGGGAATGATGTCATAAGTCGCCAACAGCGAATTGATCGACCAAAAGATCAAAAAGAGGAAGGCGGTTTGTCCGCCAAACATTGATTTAATTAAATAAAAGCTCAAAAAGAAAAAGAGAAAGTTGAAAAGGATCAAAAAATAAAGCAATGCGTTCGGATGAAGGTTTGTTAATAGAAAAAATGGAGCAATTATATAGGTGAAATAGGGGGCAAGGAAGAAACCTCTATCGTTATTAACCCGGGGACCGATCAGTACCGGTTTATGGTCTTTAATCAACTGTCTTACCTGAACAGTATATTGCTCTTGATCCCAACCGAAACTGATTCTTTTATCCAGGTTGGTAAAACGAAAATAACAAAATAAAAAAAATACCAATAAAAAAATGGCAATTTTAAATATCCCGGTGTTCATAATTTTTTCCCACCAGTTAGTATTATAATATAATGGCAATACATGTTTAAAGATAGAAAAAACTTAAAGCATTTTATTACTTTCTCATTTTTTTGGATAATTTTTCTTGTTCCACTTCTGTTTTCTCTCATGTCTACATTCAGGGGCAGTCTCCATTTCTGGTATGACCCGGCCCGCGATCTCTTAGCCGCCTGGGACAATCTGAAAAAACCCACGCTCATCGGGCCGCCGACAGGAATCCCCAATCTGTTTTATGGTCCATACTGGATTTGGTTGCTTAGTTTGGGGTTGTTGATAAGCAAAGACCCTCGTTTTGTTAGTTTTGTGGTGTTGACCACTCCTTATTTTATTATTTTTCCCCTTATACTCTATAAATTATCGCAAGGATTATTCGATAAAAGAATTATTGCCGCGCTTTGGTTGCTGTTCATTTTATCTTTCATCGAATATACAAATCAGCTATGGAATCCTCAGTTGGCTCCTTTATTGTTTTTAATTGAATTATATTTGATATACAAATCGAATCTTATTTCAACAAAAAAACAAGACTTGGTTGCATTTTTTTTATTAGGCATAATCCAGGGATTACTGCTTAATTTCCATTTTTCGTTCGGCTTGGCAATTTTCCTTTCGATAATTTTGTTTTTCGTAATCACAATGGTTGCCGACTGGATAAAAAAGCGAAGACTTACGATTTCCGGTTTGAAACACATCGTTTTATTCGGTTCGGGTTTGTCAATAACTTATTTACCTTTTTTCCTTTTTGAGTACCGACACGGGTTTAATCAGATTAAGGCTATTGTTTATACGATGAGTCAGGCAGCCTTCCACAATTCTGCCGTAGTCGGCCAGGTTGGTTTGGGCAAGACAGAAATTATTAATAAATTTGCGGAACGGTTGCCAAAGTTACTGCAGCTGCCTCAGGTTACGGCATTAATATTATCGGTCTTGTTGTTGGCAGGGGTGGGCTTATCAATAAAACTTAAATGGAAAAAAACAGCGCCGGATGAACGTAAAATATTACTATTTTTATTTTTGAATATTTTGGGAATTTTATTCATATATTTGACTTCAAAAAATCCGGTTTGGGATTATCACTTTATCGGGACGGAAATAATAATTCTGTTGTTGTTGGGAATTTTAATGAAAAAATACATGTGGGTTAAAAGATTGCTGTTTTTTTGGGCGGTCATGCTTCTTATACCGAATTCAGTCTTTTTCATCAAATCGTTCAAGTCTTCGCCGGTTAAAAATACGGATTTGGCGACGGAAATAAATAATGTCCGGAGTATTTTTGAAGATGCCGGCGGCAAACGATTCAGCTATACGGCGAAAAACCCGGCAATTTACACATACGATTATGATTATTTATTTCGTTGGCTTGGGCAGACAAAATATAGTTATGTACCGCCAAATAATGTTCGTGAGACAGAAACGGTTTACTTGATTATTCCCAAAAGCCAACTCGCAGATAAAATCGGTTTTATCGATAATCGTACCCCGGCCCAGAAGTATCTGACCGTCAGAGAATGGCAAGGAGAAGATGGCAGTCTGATTATCAAGAGAGAATTAAAAAAGAATTAATTATGATTCTTCTCTACAGTTTATTATTGGTTGTCTTATCGATTTATTCCTATGCCTTAATTGATCCCAATATCACTTTTTTCAATCATCGGTTATGGTCAAGATTTTTGGAACAGATGCTTCAGGTAGGTTATTACCAGCGGTTAAATTCCTGGATGATGTATGTGGGAATCGTCGGATTATTGTTTATATTCAATCGGTACTTCGTAAAAAAATACGACAAGTTCGATCCGTTTAAAATCGCAATCCTTATAGGATTGCTGCTTATTGCTTCCTATCCATTTTTGTCCCACGATTTTTTAAAATACATGTTTGATGCCAAAATACTGACGGTTTATCATCAAAATCCTTATGTTTTTCGGCCAATGGACTTTCCCCATGATCTTTGGTTAAGATTTCTTCAGTGGACCCATCAATCATACCGCTATGGACCGGTTTTTCTTGGTTTATCCATCATTCCTTCATTCCTGTCTTTAGGTAAATTTTTGCCGGATTTTTTATTATTCAAGTCATTGACGATCTTTTTTTATGTTTTGGCGGTTCATTTCCTGGGAAAGATCAATAAAAAGAATGCCATAGAATTGGCAACCCATCCTTTTATTATCATTGAGGGATTGGTTAACGGCCATAACGACATAATTGCCTTGGCGATAGTCATCGCCGGTATTTATTGTTCTTTAAACAAAAAAAACCTGACGGGAAGAATACTTTTCTTGCTTTCGTGCGGTATCAAATACTTGACATTGCCGATTGTCTTTTTATCTTCAAACAAGAAGTCTCTTATCAATAAATTTCTTTTTGTTCTATTTTTATTATTGCCTATTGCCCTCCTGAATCAATTTATCGGCAACTTGTTTATGGCCGAAATTCAAACCTGGTACTTTATCATTTTGTTCGCATTCTTAGCTTTTTATGACAACATTATTTCCAACTGGAATATTTTTCTTTTTGGTCTGCTTTTATCTTATTATCCATTTATCAGGTTTGGTGAATGGCAAAAACTTGGCAGTTTTGATGTTAAGCACATAATAATTATCAGTTCTTTAATATTAAATGCAATCATATTAGTTTCAGGCCGGTTAATAACAAGAATGTATGAAAAAAAAGAATAAGCTGTCTTTTACAGACATTCTCGCGGTGAGTGTCTGTGTTATCTATGCCGCCGCCGGGATCTCAATATCTCTAAATCGTTTTTGGCAGTATGAGTCGGGTTATTATGATTTTGGCATCTTTGATCGGGCAATCTGGTTAGCGTCAAAATTTAAGCCACCGGTAATTGACCATTTTGTTGTCCCGGGTAAAATTATCTTCGCCGATCATTTCAATCCAAGCATCTTTTTATTTTCCCCGATTTATTGGTTTACCTCAAAAAGTGAAGCAATTCTGATGGTCCAGGCGATTGTTGTGGCAGGGAGCGGTTTTATTCTTTTTTTTATAGGAAAAAGAATATTGAAAAATAGCCTTATTGTTTTGATGGTTGTTACCGCTTACTTTTTATATACCGGTTTGCAGAATGCCGTTTTATACGACTTTCACGAGGTAACCGCAATGACATTATTCTTGATGTTGGCTTATTGGGCGATATTTAACGGCCGCAAAAAGCTATTTTTTCTTTTTTTTGCGATTACTTTGGGTTTTAAAGAAAGCCTGGCTTTGCTGGGGGTCGGTTTGGCGGTATTTATTTTTTTCTATAAAAAAGACTGGAGAAAAATATCAATCATTGTTTTGGCGTTATCATTGATATGGGGTTATATCGCTGCGAAAATTATCATTCCCCATTTTTCAGGAGGGTTTTACTATTATGCGCAACAGCTTCCTATGAATACCGGGGATTTTATTTCCCAATTATATACGCCGTTTATCAAGATAAAGACTGTTTATTTGACATTGTTAAGTTTCCTTTGTTTGCCGCTAATGTCGCCGCCATCGATTTTCATCATATTGACAAATTTTGTCAACCGTTTTTTGACCGATGCTCCTACCCGCTGGGATTTGGGGCTGCATTACAATGCCGAGATTGCGCCCACGCTGGGGATAGCGACTTTGCTGGCTTTAAATTTGATAAAAAGTAAACTGGGACAAACAGTTGTTCATATTGCAGCTTTTTTGTTGTTAACAATAAGTTTTATTATGTACCGGTTTATTCTTCATGGTCCGTTTATGCTGGCAACTCATCCGGCATTTTATAATCACACGAAAAATTTTCAGTTTCTGGATAAAATGATGACCGTTGTGCCGTCGAATGTAACGGTGGCGGCACAAAATAATCTTGCCTCGAGATTATTGCATGAAAAAGAAATTTGGATGCTTTCAGAAAATTACCGGAAACATAATCCGGAATATATCCTAATGGATGTCAGGCCCGGCCAGAACGGTCATAATTTTATGGGAATCAAGGGAGATCCGAATCTGCTACTTGAGGATATAAAAAATAACGGCGCTTATCGTCTTATCTATCATGAAGGTGACCAATACGTCTTTAAAAGATGAAGTTTGGTGCGCAGCGGAGCATATTTCAAGCCGAACCTTACCCGATTGATCTTTTGATACTTTTTGTGAATGGGAGAACCCGAACCTTCGGTCGACTGGGCGTTTTTATGCCAGATGACGATAGACGGATCGTAATATAACTTAATTTCCTTTTTTTTGGCTCTTTCGCAAAAATCCGCATCTTCGTAATAAAGGAAATATTTTTCATCCCAATAGCCTACGGCATCCAAAACCGATTTGTCAAAAACAATGAGACAGCCGGTAATAAAGTCGGTGGTTTCAAATTTATTATATTGACCATGGTCGACTTCGTCAACGCCCCGGTGTTTGACGTAAACATTGGCCCAGTCGACCGAGCCTCCGGCGTACCAAATGATTTTTCCCAAATCATCCTTGCCGTATTTTTCTTTATGATATTCATAACCGGGGGCATAATATATTTTTCCGCCGATAATCGAGTGGGGCTTATCTGATAAAGACAGCCGGACAGACTTGATGAAATTATCCGAAACAAAAACATCGCTATTGATGATGCAAAACTTATCAAACCCGTGCTTGATTGCTTCTTTCAATGCCGTATTTACTCCATGGGCGTAACCCCGGTTTTTGGCACCGATGACGGTTATCGGCAAACCGTTACTGCTGACGGGTTTTCTGTCGTCCGAAAGATCGGCGATGAAAACACGAAAATCTTTATCGGTTTGTTTTTTCAGACTGAGGAAAAAATCATTGAGGATGTCATAGTTTTGGTATACTACGGTAATAACGGCAATTTTATGAAGCATATTTTAGATTATATCAGAAAACGCAAGGTTCTACTTTTGCTGATCATTCCTGCTTTTGTCTTCCATATGTTGGTAATCATGCCGAGCGGATCCTATCTTTGTCACCAGGGTAAATGCGGAATATTCTTTTGGGGGGCCAACGGTCATGATGCGGTTTGGCATTTGGCGCTGTCGGCCGTTTCTTTTCGCCAGTATCCCTTCCTGTTCCCGACTTTTTCCGGCGCGTTGTTGACAGGGTACAACTATCTTTTGGATTTGATCGTCTATTTATTAAGTTTGATTGGGATTTCTCCATTATTTTCATTTTTTAAGCTTATACCTTTAGTTTGGTTTTTTGCGTTTACCGGTTTAATTATAGTTTTGGGAAGAAAAATAAAAGATTCCGTCAGTTTTATTTTTTGGTTATTGTTCTTTGCCTATTTCGGCAGTTCTTTTACTTTTGTTTTTCCTTTATACCATAAAGGGACGATTTGGGGTTCGTCGGCATTGGTTGCAATGCAGTCAGGTCAAATACTGACAAATCTACCTTTTGCGCTTTCTTTGATTTTTATCCTGACAATCTTAATTCTTATCAAGAATAGAAAAGTAACGACTAAAAAAACATTACTGTTGGGTTTTTTACTATTTATCAATTTAGGCCTTAAGTTTTATGGAGGAATAGTGTCGATTTTTCTTGTTTACGGTTATTATTTTTTTAATTTTTTACCATTAAAAAAACTTAATAATATTTCCCGCGTTATTTCCTTAGCAAAAAATTTATTATTATTGTCGGTATTCGTAATAATCGCGGTCATCTTTTTTTATGATCCGTTTAATTCTTTCAAAAGCGGCTCTTCTCTCATTTTTTCACCGTTTGCCACGGTCCATTCGATCATCGAAGAACCCAGCCTTTTTTATCTTAAGGATATGGTCAATGCGCGTTATTATCTTTATGAACGCGGAATCGGTCCCCGTTTAATTGCGATTGAATTTTTTTCCTTGGCATTGGTTGTTTTTTTCGGAATGGGTATAAGGATATTAGGGTTATTTGATGCGGTGTTTTCAATAATCAAAAGAAAAATATCCGGCTTTGATTTCCTTATTTTTCTGACGATAGTATTTTCTTCATCCTTAACTTTTTTATTTATCCAAAAAGGTCAGTGGTGGAATACGGTGCAGTTTTTTTACTACGCGCTGTTTCTGGCTAATATTTTGACAGCCGAAGCAATTAATAAGGCAGCGAAGAAAAAAATAATCGCAACCATCTTGACGGTTTTTATTATTGCCGTTAGTTTGCCGGGCAATCTTGATATTTTAAACGGTTTCTCCAGCTTTTCTGCGGCCAAATATATACCCAAGGAAGAATTAGAGGCCTTAGGCTATTTGAAAAAACAGCCGGATGGAATCGTGCTTTCCCTTCCGAAGGATACGAAACCAAACGATCTAAAGCCTCCGCTTCCATTATACTTAGGCGAGGATAGCGGTTACTTGACGGCTTTTTCGTCCAAACAGATGTATATCGGTGATGAAGTCCAGCTTCAATTAACCGGAATCGATTATAAAGGCAGATTGAATGAGGTTATGAATCCCGCTTGTGAATTTATGGAGAAATTCAAATATGTTTATTTAATGAATCGGCAAAGCAAGAAGATAAGCGATTGTGCGGAATTCAATATGGATGTCATTTTCAAAAATTCATTGGTTACGATATATACGTCGCATAAATGAAACCCGATCAATCAAAACGGCTCGATATGTTGGATGGGCTGCGTGGTTTAGCAATTTTACTCGTATTCCTAAACCATGTGGATTCCAAACCGATAGTGAATCTGTTTCCCGGTTTCTTTCAGCCTGTCATCGAAACTTTTTTTTCCAGCGGAGTCATCGGTGTCTCGTTTTTATTTATTCTTTCCGGGTTTTTGATGGTATATATCTATCCGAAACCAACCGATAATTTGGCATTTCTCCAAAAAAGATACACCAGGATTTTTCCCCTATTCGTGACAATGACGCTTGTTATGACTGTATTTAAAATAATGCCTGGTTTAAACGTAGCGATAAGGATTCTGACAATATTGTCTTTTGCGTTAATCAGCCATCTTTTATGGGTATACGTTGTCCAAAGATTAAAATGGCCGAAAGCCGGTCGATTAATTTTTGTCGGTTTCTTATTGCTCCAGATAACTATCGCTTTATGGTATTTGTTCTTAATGAGAAAGCCGCCGATTTATCTTAATCAACAATTACCGGCTTATTTAAGGGAAGGGACAATTACTCTCGTCAACGCGACACTGACTCTGTCTTTTGGCAACTATGTACCCATGCTTGACGGTGTCTATTGGAGCTTGGCCTCGGAAGTGCTTTTTTACATTCTTTATCCGACTGTTTGCATTCCTTTCATAACATTATTATCCCGGCGTTCGCGGACAATCATGGTTTTATTTTTTTGTACTTTATTTCCTTTTTTTTCGGCCTTGAGTCAAATGTCCAGACATATCTTAAAATTCAGCATACTTTTTCTACCGTTATTTATGTATTTCGTTTTGGGAATGCTTCTTGGGTATTTGTTAAGAAACAAAAGGAAATCATTAGTTGAATTTGTTTCAAGATTTGATTTTTTTGGCAATCCGATATTTTTCTTTATCTTAATTATTTTAATCCGTCAATCGCTTTTTTATACCGATGGTACGGCAAATGAATACGTAAGAATGTTATGGGTTTTGCCTTTATCAATATTTATGATTTTAATCTTGAATGAAAAAACCCATATGGCCCGTTTCTTTTCTTCCAAATTTCTGGTTTTTTTGGGAATCATCAGTTACTCGATATATCTTTGCCATACTTCAATCGTTGACGGGTTGCATCTTTGGTTCAAACCGACAGGTTTCCAAAGCAATATCATATTTATATTTTTATCTTTCAGTCTGACTGTAGTTGTTGCCGGATGCCTATATTATTTATTGGAAAAACCATATTTTGCCAGAAAATCTGCAATAATGCCGAACGAAAAAAAATCATTCCGTTTCCATTTTCCGGTTTTGTCCCCAATAATCATAGCATCAATATTTGTTGCCTTTTTTATTGCCTATCAATCGAGTTATAATTTTTTTTCTTTTGAAAAAACCTATGGAACAGATGTTGTTATCAGTCCGCATTTAGGCAGAAACGTTAAGCGGATATCGGTTAAAGAAGCAAAAGAAATAAAAATCAGATTAAGATCGCCAGAGAATAGATTTGGTATTGTGACGGCAAGTTTATCGCATATTTCTCCGCCCGGGTCGTTTGTGTTACCTCCGGAGCTGGTTTTTCAAATAAAGCCGGTGACATCTCGTCAATGGTACTCAACTTCGAAATACAGCTTGGCGGAAATCGGTGAAAGCAAACTGCATCCGTTTGGATTTCCCGTAATTGAAGAAGCAAAAAATAAGGAATTTGACATTAAGATTTATTTGACGCAGAGTAAATCGCTCGAAGATATTGAAATAAAAATCAACAACGGGATATTGTTAAAAACAATAAATCAGTTAGATAAAAAAACAATTGTGGAAAACCCCGTTGATTTATTCAAACTTTTTTTAAATAGAATAAACAATATGATCGTCAATCCTGAAGCACAAATTGCATTCGTCAGTCTTCTGCCGTTTGTTTTTTTAACCGTCTTTATTTCTTCAGGAAAAAAACTTTCCGTCAGGGTTTAAATTCGTTTTAATAAATACAGATTATAGTAGTTATTGATTTTCCATTCATTGATAATTTTTGAAGGTTGGAAAGAACCGATTTCGTACGCCGGATCTTTGGTAAAACCACCGCCTTTCTTATAGATTACATAAAGATATTGATTATAGTAGTAGTCGTTATAGTTTAAGGGGGCGCCATCACGTTTGAGAAAATATTTCTGGGTATCGCCGGTGGCATTGTAAAACTCGAAAATGTTAAAGTTTTTTTCCATGAAATCGGTTTTGATGATTGAATAAGCTTTTAACTCGTCTTCGTAATACCAGTCTTTAGGATAATGACGGCTTCCTGCAGTTAGGGCAACATGATTGAATGCGAGAAGCGATAATAAAATAAATAAAACAATAATCGTTTTACCGGTTATTAATTTTTTTGTCCAATAAAGAAAAATCACAAGCGCATAGAACGATTCGCTCAAAAGATAATAATCGGCAAACCAGTGGCCGGTTATTTGTTTCGGATGAGTCAGATAAAGGCGGAATGTTTTCAATAAATAAAATCCATGGCGCATTTCAAAAAGGATAAGATTGCCGATACCGATAGCCGCGCCCGCCACAAAAATCGCAAGGTATTTCCAGGAAATTTTTCTTATAAGGAAAAAAAAGATCAATTGTCCTAAAATAACGAAAATAAACATGTAATGGAGCTGAAAAAGAACACCGTTAAGAACCGAAATGGCCAAAAACAAAAATGGATTTTCCTTCCTGACGAATCGGCTGATAAGAAAAAGATGCGTCGGCAAAAGGGAAAAAAGAAAATACGGATTCCATAAGGTATGAGTGCTTTCAATATAAAAAGGTAAGAGAGAATACAGAATTATCATCATGATGGCGGCTTTTTTATTGATGAGCGATTTCATGCCAAGGTACAGAGGAACAATCATCAGAGCGCTGAAAATCATAAAACTGTAAGTTGACCAAAACGGATCAAATTTGCCGACCAATAGGAAAAAAAGCTGAATGTAATAGCAGAGGCTGCCGAAATATATTTGGCGGTTTTCGATACTGAAAGAAAGAGGCGGACCGATCAAAGTAAAGGATTTCGTTTTCCACAATTCCATGGCTTTGGTCGATGAAGAAACCTGGTCATGAACAAAAACGAATAAGTTTTTGTAATAAAGAGTATGGATAAAGATAAACAGTCCGATAAAACCGATTAATAAAAGAATTTCTTTAAAGTTTTTTTTCATTATATTAACTGACAAAATAACCTTGGGTGAAAAAAGCCAGCAAGATTATATGAAGGAGAATAAACAGTGAAACGGTTACCATTTTGACAATCTTTGATTCGATTTCGGCCAGGTAACAGAAGAGGCTTAAAGAGAGAAGCGAGAATCGGGGAACGGATAAGAAAGTACCGGTTAAAGTGGGCAGTAAAATATTGGTAAAGGAAAAAAGATTAAGGCTCAAGCGGTTAAAGAAAAATTGGCCGCGTTCTTTTTTGCCCAATATTTTTCTTAGATCCAATATCAGCAGCATTAAAGTAAGATTGAAGAAAAAGAACTCGACCACCGCAATAAAATATTGATAATTAAAAGCGGCTCGGGTAAAAATCTTCAAATAGCGGTAATAGACTTGGGGCAGAAAAATCATGTGGGTAGATCGCTCGGCACCGAAAGTCGAGTGAAGGGTAAGAAAGGATAAGGGATGCTGACCATTAAGATATAAATATAATGAATAGACGGATAAACCCATCAATGGAAATAATAGAGTAAAAATGTAGGGGCGGGGTTTCCCCGCCCGATATTTGGAAATTAGAAAAATACCAATAGGAATAATCAAAAATAAGCCGATGAGTTTGGTTAGAGGGGCAAGAAAAGCGAATAAAAAAGCATAAGGATAGTTTTCTTTGGCAAGGAAATAAAAAAATCCGATAACAAGAAAAAAGAAAATGACTTCGCTATAAAGAGAATTAAGGAAAAACGAGGTGGGAAAAGTGATTAATAAAAGAAAGAACCAAAGATAGTTTTGTTTTTTCGAGATGATGGTCGGTATGTATTTTTTTAAGATAAAAACATCAGCTAATAAAAATAAAATAGAGATAAGAAATCCTGATATTAAATAATTGCCTGCCAGGTAGTTGAAAATATGCAGTATTGAAGGATATAATGGCAAAAAAACGAAATCGTTATTCGTATATCCGATTTTGGCGATATTGATGTAATGGACACCGTCGAAATTGGCAAACGAGTTGATGAAATTAGGAAACGATTTATCAATATATGCAAAACGATCATATAATCGAATAAAATTTTGAGCGAAATATCTAATGAAGGAATCAACAAATAAAAAGAGAATTAATCCGAAAATTAAATATTTAGATTTCATTTCTTCAGTCATTCCCGCGCAGGCGGGAATCTATTTAATCATACAAATTATATAGATTCCCATTTTCATGGGAATGACAATATTAATTGTTAAACATTCTAATAAAGAAATTAACGATTTTTATCTTAATTATTTGAGGTTTGGTTAATAGTTTCTTAGAGATTGACCAGTGGTTGATTTCAAGAAGAGTTTGGGAAAAAAAGTTACGGGTTTCTTTTACGGTTAAATCCGGTTCGAAATTATTACGGCCTTTGATCTCCCAGTAATAGAAAAATACCAGAATGGAATAAAACATTTGCAGTATGGATAAAACAAATCCATGCATGCCGTCTCTATATCCTTCTTCGGCGAAATACCGGCTGATAAATTCGGAGACGGATTTTTTGAAAGCGTCACCTAAAGTAAAAGGTTTATCCTTTTTCGTCAACTCGGTTGCTTCCGCTTTCGCATAACGTCTGGCTTTTTCAAGATATTCATCCAAATTTTCATAGTTATAATGGAGAAGGGCATTTTCTTCTGTCGCTTCAATGGTTAAACCATTCCCTTCTACTTCAGGCTGTTTATGGATTTGTTTGGGCCAGACGACATGGTTTTTTTTGAATAATCTGATTTGATAATCAGGCCACCAGCGTGAATGTTTTATCCATTTGCCGAAAATAATATTTTTTCTTGGAATGGAAAAGTAATCATATTTATGTAGATTGTCAATAATTATTTTTTTTAATTCTTCAGAAACAATTTCGTCGGGATCCAAGAATAAAATAAATTCATTTTTCGCATGTTGTTTTGTTTTTTCCCTAATTAATTCAACGTAAGGAGCAAATTCATTTAATGAGATAATTTTTAACTTCAAATATTCATTCAGTTTTGTTTTAAGTGAATAATCCATGCCAATATCTATAATGATAATTTCATCACAAAAATCCTTGATGGAATTTAATGACTCAAAAATATGGGAAGGATTATTTTTTACAGCAATGATAGCTGAAATTGGATTCATGAAAATAATATTTTTATTTCAGTAATAAGATTAATCTTAAAGAAAATCCGTAAGCTTAACAAGTAGATAGTTACCGCCGTAATTATAATAAGGATTAAAGAAAAAATTGAATTGACAGATAAAATAATCATCATTAAGAAAACTATCAAACCCATGAATAACGCGGAAACAATAGGTTTATACACAGATTGCCAGAAATTGAAATCGATAATCTTTTTCGCTTGCCATATAACAAGAAAGAAAGTTGTTGACAAGATAACTTGAGTAATCGGAAAGCCGTAAATACCAAATAATCTTGTAAAAACAGAAGTAAAAATCCAAGCCATGATTGTCCACATAACCATAAAAAAAAGCGATAGTTTTACTTTTCCTAAAGCGTTAAAGAGATTAATAAATGGTGTGGAATAAGTTGACAGGATAGAAGAAATACAAAAAAGATAAAAAACAGGCAATGCCGCCTCCCATTTATTATATTTTGGAATGATATTAACCATCGCCCTCATTACTAAAACTAGGCCTAAAATAGCCGGCGCTAAAATTGTTGTCTGATAATTGAGAATTCTATCGACGAGTTTTGAAACTTTATTTTTGTCGTGTTGAATGCGGGCGATAATCGGAAAAAGAACGCGGCTGATATTATCCATAATAATCCTGATTGGCGCTTCCGCCCATTTTTTTGCCCAGCCGATATAGCCCAAGCTTTCGAAACCGATAGCTTTACCCAAATAAAGGATGATTAAATCATCTTTGAATAGGGCAAGAAAAGAACTTGCCTGGAACGGCAAGCCGAAAGAAAGTAAACTTTTGAGATGTTTTACGGAAATTCCGATCGCGGGTTTCCAGAAGGACAGGGAATAGATAATAATCAATCCAACGATTGACCTGAGAATAACGGCATAGGTAAAGCTTTGAAGGTTTTGATGCAGCAGGGCAAAAATAGAAACCGCGATATAGAAAACGGTATTTTCGATAATTTGCACCAAAACGATTTTCTGGAATTGGATTCTTCTTTCCAGGAATACCGAAGGAATTGTTTTTAAAGAAGAGAGGAAAAAAGATAAAAGCAATGCCCAATAAAGATAATTTCCTTCTTTTGGCAATTGATAAAATTTCATAATCATCGGCGTGGCAAAATAACCGATGATAATCAAACCGACGATAAGAATTTGTTGGACAGTAAAAACCGTCGAGACGTCTTTATCATCGACTTCTTTTTTCTGGATAAGCGAAGCGGCTAAGCCAACATCGGAAAAATAATTGAACAAAGAAATAATCGAAAGCATCGTAATATAAATGCCGAAAATCTTTGGGGAAAGAAGAATGGTAAGGATGAGGTTAGCGATCAAGCCTAAGGCTGCCGAATAGCCGCTCTGGAAAAATAAGCTTAAAGTACTGAATAAGCCATTTTTTTTTAATTGGTTGATGTTTTGTTTTTCTTCCATAATAATTCATTAAAGAACATTATCCCCAGCAGGCCAAAAGCAAATAATGTTATTAAATTGCCGATTTGCTCGATTGCTGTTTGTCCCCATTTTACCTTAATTTGAATATCCTTGTTGAAATACTCCGGAATCAATGATGCCGCTTTTTTTTCGATAAATTCTTTTGACAGGTATTTTTTTTCATAAGTTGATTTATTGATCGTTTTTCCTTGAAAATATTTCATATTGATAAATAAAATCATGGCGGTAAAGATAATCATTATTGATGATTTATAAGGAATTTTAAGGGAATTCCAAAAAAGACCGCTGAAAAAAGCAATTCCTATCAGACTTAACGAGATAAACCGCCAGGGAAATTGAAAAACCCCTAAGACCGGCGAGAAAAGCCGCCAAATAAATTGCGATTGGTTAAGTGTCATAAAAAGAGAAACAACGAATAAAAGTAGTAAGTAGCTGGTAATAAGTAAGTTGGGTATTTTTCTTTTTTTAAAGACGTTGATTATGAGAATTACAATACCCATGACAGCGAAAATGATTTGAAGCTTGCCAAGTTTAAATGGCATACCGTCGTTACAGCCCGGGATAGAACCGCCATAACCCCAAGGTGAATCCCAAAGCTGATTAAGACATAAAAAATGATCCTGATAATTTGTTTTTGCCGCCGTTTCCCGGGCGATCGTCAAATGATTTTCCAAAAGAAACGGGACTAAGAAATAGCTTGATAAAAGAATGGCTAAGATGAAAGATATTAAATTCACCTTTTTATTTTTAAGAATCAAGATAAACAGTAAAGAAACAGGAATGAAAATCATCGACAGCAGATTATGACCGGTAAACGTTAGCGATAGAGCGATTATTCCAAGAATAAAGTTGACAGGTTTTGATTTTTGTGAATTATGATAAATGAAATATAAGGCCAAGGGCAAAAGGGCGATAAACCAGACTTCGGCCAAATTGCCGCGGATAAAAATATCGGCCGGCAAATAAAGGACGGTGAGATAAATTACGGCGCCGAAAAGCGACGGATAAAAGTCGAAAAAAATCCGTAGAAAAAGATATGAAAATACAAATGAAAACAATATCGCCAATAAAAAAGACAGCTTAAGGGAATTTATAACATCAAAACCGACAAGATTTATTAGGCTGCTTATCCAATAGGCAGTGGGGGCATAAAAGTTAAAGACAGGATAACCTTGGCGGTCATTAAA
>Ga0172369_10004254_pt1 | contig 18278 bp, 36 predicted proteins | sample LakKiv25m_FD_114539 | JGI IMG/M metagenome (GOLD analysis project Ga0172369, IMG submission 114539) | Freshwater microbial communities from Kabuno Bay, South-Kivu, Congo - kab_022012_11.25m | ecosystem: Environmental > Aquatic > Freshwater > Lake | place: Democratic Republic of the Congo...
GATGATGTTCTGTTTCGTAATCAGAAGAAGCCGGATCGTTACCGGACATAGGCTCAAATGAAAGATAATATGAAACACATTGAAATTGATAATTTTTCTAAATATAGAAAAGCAGATAAGACTACTTATGGTAAACCTCATAGAGTAAATAGAACAGATAGTGCTAGACATATTCGTACTAGAATTAAAAATTTCGTTAATAATTTAGTTAAAGAAGGTTTTGATTATTATGAAAAAATGTAAACACTGTGGTTCTGAATTTGTATGTTGGAATTGGATTCATACTGGTTTTTGGAAAACTTGGAAATTAAATTTTTGGTACAATAATAAATTTCCTTATTTCAGATGGAAATTTTGGAAATTTTTTGACAGATGGGGTCATGAATGTTGGAATTGTAATAATGTTATTCAAACTTTGTTTAAAGTTAAAAATGGTATTTCAATAGATAAATTACACTCTGATTTCATATATTTACCTAAACACCGAATAACAGATATAGATGCTATGTTATGGCACGCAATTAATCAAACTAAATATTACAAAAATACAGATCAAGATAAAGAATGTTATGCAACTAGAAGAAAAATGTTACATGAATATATAGATACATTTTTAGATGAACAATGGAAATTAGATCACAACGAAAATAAAAAAGAAATTAAAAGTTAGTCTAAAAGTTAAAAATCTAAAACTAAAATCATTTGTTAAATTAAATAATTGCTCTATTAGTTTAATTGGATAGAATAAAGGATTACGAATCCTTAGATCTGAATTCGAGTTTCGGATAGAGCACATCATGGGCATCTCTTATAACTGGAAAATATTCTTAGCTTCGAACTAAGAGAATAGAGATTCGAATTCTCTGGTGCCTACATATTTTATGTATTTTATAGGAAATTTATAAATGCGAATTACATGTGGTTTTTTTATAATTAATGATAAAGAAGAAATTCTATTATGCCATCCTACTAATTCACCTCATAACACATTTTCAATACCTAAAGGTTTAATTAATGATGGAGAATCTGAATTAGAAGCAGCATGCAGAGAAACTTTAGAAGAAACTGGAATTGATTTATTAAGTTTAGGCTTAATAAATAATTATGGTTATATAGGTAGAAGTATTTATAAACATGGTAAAAAATGTTTAGTTGGGTTTTATTGTAATTTAAATTATGATATAAAAAAATGTATATGTAATAGTTTTGTTGAGTTAACCGATTCTAAATTTCCTGAAGTAGATTACTTTAAATCAGTACCTATTAAAGATGCATACGCGCTTCTGCATCATACACAACGAGAATTGTTGAATGTACATATGAATTTACAATAACTGAATCTAATGCAATTTCAATATTAGAATTAAAATTTAATATGGGTGGGTGATGTAATTGGTAAACATCTTACTTTCAAAAAGTCAGTTTTATGGGTTTGAATCCTTTGCTACCTACTATGCTCTTATAGTATAATGGAAGTACAAAACCTTGGTAAGGTTTAGGCGACAGGTCGGTACTGTCTTTGAGCTCATGTGATATAATATTATAAATTAATTATACTATGTGATCGTTTAATTGGTTAGGACAAATGGTTTTGAGCCATTTAATCAAGGTTCGAGTCCTTGTCGCATAGCTTTATGACAATATGGTGTGGTTGTTAGCACGGAAGATTGTATTTATTCAGATCTTGGTTTAAATCCAAGTAATAGTCCACTATAATCAACTGAGTTCAAAGTTTATAGAAACTGAAATATAAAAACATTTTAAAACTGTGTACTTTAACAGGTAATTGTGTTATTATTTTAATAAAATAAAAATTGTATGTGCGGAAAGTAGAAGCTGGTCGCAGTCCGTCATTCTTATAAAATGATTTTAGGTTGGTTCGATTCCAACTCCGCATACTATTAAAAAATAAAAAAGGTAAAATGTTATGACAGATGCATTAGATAATGAAATTTATGTGGGTGATACAGTTGTATATCCAGGTCGTAGTGGTTCTTCAATGTGGATAAATAAATCTATTGTTTTAGAAGTTAATGAAAATACTTTAAAAGTAGAAACAAAAAGCGGCAGAAAAGCTACAATTACTAGAATTGATAGGGTTGTTATAATTAGAGATTAATATGTATAATGACGAATGGGTTTTAGAAAAAAAAGATGATTGTTTTCAAATATTTACAAAATACGAAGCTCAATCAACATTTTTTACAACATCTAGACAATTAATTGCAATTGTATATAATAACAATGATGCAGAAGAAATTGTAATTGCACATAATAATAAATGTAACCTTAAAAATAATTGTGAAAATGATTTGAATATATTTTCGCATTTGACAATATAAATTAGATAAGGGACGGTAGTGTTAATGGTTAGCACGAGAGGTTGTGGCCCTCTTAGAGCATCTGGTTCGAGTCCAGCCCGCCCCTCAATAGTTTAATAAAAAGAAATTAAATGAATATAGAAGATATTAAATTTATTTGGAAAAAAACAGACGGTACTCCAATTGAAAATGTTAGTGCATATATTAAGAATTATTTATTTACTCATAGTGGTGAATATAAACTTTTTATAGGTACTGATTCTCAACGTGTTAGAAAACAACATATTGTTTATTATGCAACTGTTATATGTATTTATAATGTTGGTCATGGTGCACATATTATTTATTCAAAAAATAAAAGAAACGACATTAAAGATATGTTTAATAGACTTTGGTGGGAAATAGAATATTCTATGTCTATCACCAATGAATTAAAAGATAAAGGTGTATTAGTTAATAAAAATATTTTATCAGTTCATATTGATATATCACCTAAAGTTAAAAACAAATCTAATGATGTTTATAAATCGGCAGTAGGTTATGTAACTGGAATGGGTTATGATTGTTTGGCTAAGCCATACGCAGTTGCTGCAAGTTATTGTGCTGATTTCGTCGTTAGAAATAAACATTTTAATGTTAGTAAACTATATGAATCATTAGAAAATCAATTAAATTAAGATGCAGATTATATTGTAAATTTAAATCTTCTGTGTTTGTAACGGAAGAAATTAATTTATAAATTCTGTTTACATTTATTTTAAGTATGGTTATATTTATTTATCACAAATAAATAAAAGTATTGCGTCAATGAGATTTAAGTAAAAAATTTAAGAAATGTAGTATGAAGTAATTTATAAGAATAGTATTTTATTACTTTTTAGGAAAAACATAATGAGATCTAAATTTTATCAAAACATATTAGATAAATATCCAAAGGCATATGATTTATATTTTAATACAAGTCAAGGATTAGATTACCACGGTGATAATAAACATTTATTTAATTTTTTTGATAATTATAAATTATTTATTAGTATAGAATATGATAGAGGACATCAATATTTTAATGGATTAATTACAGATGAAAATGCAATATTTGAAGAAGAATATTGGACAGATGTTGGTAATTTTACAACTAGAATATTTTGTGAAAATGAAGCTTTTGAAAAAGCCTTTGAATTATTAGAAAAACATCTTAATACGTTATTAGAAAAAACAGAAGAAACAATTAAAGAAGTAGAAACAAAATAAAATACAAGAAAATTATTTTAAACTGTTAGTAAAAGATTTAATTATTAAATTACAAGAAATTTCACAAGATGTTTATGTCATTATACATACAAATAAATGAACAATTAGTTATGGTCGTATATTTATTATAAAAGGAAAAATATATGACCACACCTCTTCACGCAACAATATCATTATGTATAATGTCAATGTTTACAAGTAATATTTATTTAATATTAATAGCAATTATATTTGGAATTTTACCTGACGTTGGTAGATTACTTCAAAAGGACCCATCAGATTGGAATAAATTTTATAAATGGGCTCATACCACTTGGTATTGTTATTTAATTCCATTTTGGAATTTACACATATTATTAGATAAACCAATGCATGCACCTGAAGGTGGATGGACTAAAACTGCGTGGCGTTATGAAGTTACAGGTTGGATAATTTGTATATTATTTTTAGTATGGAAGTTTTTATGAAAATATTTTTAGATGATTTGAGACCTGCACCTTTAGGCTGGAAGTTATTGAAATTTCCTAGAGAAGTAATTAATTATCTGAAATCGGGTAATGTAACCGAATTAAGTTTAGATCATGATTTAGGTGATGATAAAAACATAGGTACAGGTTATGATGTATTATTATGGATAGAAAAAGAAGTCTATCTTCATAACTTTAAACCACCTAAAATTAAAGTACACTCTGCAAATGTAAGTGCTAGAATAAAAATGGAAAAAGCAATTGTTCAAATAAATAATAAAGCTAAAATGAATGGCAATTAAAGTTGTAAATATTAAAACACATATACCTACACCTAATGATATTTATATAGGAAGAGGTTCACCTTTGGGAAATCCATATACACATTTACCACTTAATAAAACGATAGCATGTGTTCATGTTGATACTAGAAACGACGCAATTGAAAAATATAAAGAATATATTTTAAAAGAAATAATAAGTAATTGTTTAATTCAAAAAGCAATAGAAAATATTAAACATAAAGCCAAAGAAGGTGATGTAAATTTGGTGTGTCATTGCGCGCCCAAATCATGCCACGGAGAAATTCTTAGTAGATTAATAACAAAAGGTATAATTTAGTAAAATATGATGTACTCATTAAAAAATTATATTGAATTTAATTGGAAAATATAGTTGATAGAGCAATAAATTTTGCGACAAAGGCACACGAAAATCAAAGAAGAAAATTCGGTGATAGACCTTATATTGTACATCCAATAGGTGTTGCGGAATTTGTAGCAATTACTAAATTATCTAAAAAGAAAGATCTATTATTAGTCGTTGCAATATTACACGATATTATTGAAGACACCGAATATAATAAAAGTGATATTCTAAAATTATTTGGTAAATTTGTAGCAGATTTAGTAGAAGAATTAACAAGTGATAAATTAGCCATTAAACTTATAGGAAAAAAAGAATATTTACTTCAAAAGATGATAGGTATGAGTTCATATGCTTTAGTTATTAAATTAGCTGATGTGTTATATAATTTATTAGATTGTAATTGTGCAGATGATAAATTTAAATCAAACATAGTTGATAGAACAAAATTTCTTATCTTTAATTTAGAAAAATATAGACAACTTACTCCTACACACTACAAATTAATTAAAATGATTACAATTAAATTGGAGGAATATGAGAAAGCAATATAAAAATAAATTGGCATCTTGTAAAGCATGTAAACCTCACAAAATGGGTTGGGCAAACCGGTGGAAATTTAAAGAAGTTCAGGCAATGAAAATTGCAGAAAAAGATATAAAATTGAAAATGAATGTTAGACCCACCTATGGATTTGAACATCCAAACTATGATTCAGAATAAAATATAATTAAATAAAACTATGTACATTATTGATATAATGTATTATATTTAAATATAAAATAATATAAATTAATTTTAATTTAAGAATAACTAATGATTATCTCAGCAATAGATACAGAAACAACCGGTTTAATTGCCGGTAAACACGACCTTTTACAAATAGGAATTATTTCTTATGACACAGAAACTGGAAATTCTAAAGGATTTTTAATTCATCACGAATATAACGATTTTTATGAAATATCTCCAAAAGCATTAGAAGTTAACGGATATTATTTAGGTAAATGGAAAGAAATGGGAATTGAATGTGATAGAAATGTTGGTGCTAATGCTCTTGTTGATATAATTAACGTTTCAGATATTCTATTAGCTCATAATGCTCCATTTGATTCTAAGTTTATTAATTGGTATTTAGAAAAATATGCTACAGTTCAACCTACAAAACGTGTATATTGGATGGATACTACATTTATATCATTTACAGAAAAATTGAATGAAGAAAAACACAATGAATTCTTTCCAAATAACAAGACTAATAGTATTAAAAAATTTAGTTTAGATAATTTAATATCACATTTTAAGTTAGACAAATTATTTACAGATAGAAATAATAAACACGATGCATTAGAAGATGCAAAATTAACACTTGCTGCATTTATAGAATTTTTTAATAAGTTACAACCCTATAAAATTAAAAGACTAACTCAACGTGAAATTGAAACAACAATAATACAATAATTTAAAATTAATATTGAAAAGAGAAAATAATGTTTGACAGAATTTGGTATTATATAACAGAATTTTATTATAATCATATTAGAGGTTTGATACTTTATAGTATACCAAATTTCTTTTATTATTTTAAGGTTATTTACCAAGATAGAGATTGGGATGATAATTACATATTTATAATTCTCAAACGTAAACTTGAAAAACAATTACGAAGATTTTCTACAATAGAGTTATTTGTAGGTCAAGATAAAGAAATAAAACGTATAAAATTTTGTATTAGTTGTTTAGATAGAATTATAAAAGATGATTATAGATTGAAATGGACAAATGAAATTGCCGAAAAATATGGTCAACAAAAAATGATTACAGAACCTTATGATGATAATGGCTCAGTAGAGGTAGTAAAAATAACTAGAACTAAATGTAATACACCTAAATTAGAATTAGAAGAACATGGTTTAACTATGAAATTATATGAATATGCTCAAAATGATCAGGATCGAGATGTTAGGTTATTGTTTAGAGTATTAGAAAAATATATTAAACATTGGTGGGATTAATTTTTATAACTATATTTATAATTAGTAATGGTTAAACCAACACATAAATGAAACAATACAATTGTTTATGCCCAGTCAGTTGGATATTATCATTACTTTAAAACTAAAGACTGGGCAGATTTTTCAAAAGGAATATAATGTCAATTAATAATGAGTATATTAAGACAATTTTTTGTGATGATGATGCAAAAATAATTGAAACAGTAGATGTTATGATAGAAAGTATCTACAATAAATTTGATAAGAAGGTATTGAGTTCTAAATCTAAAATTAATTTTCAAAAAGCACTAAGTGATTTTTTTATAGAATCAACTGCTACTACTGAATATATTGAAGATGGAATTAAAGATATATCATTTGAAGATGCTACTTTATTTTATCATCTGATGCTAATAAAATATATGACAGAATCTGCATCAAAAGAATTACATGACGAAACAGATATTGTAATGCTTAAAAATAAATTAAAAGAATTTATTGAACTATTGCATATTAGTTTATATGATGGCATTGGTATACTTATTTCAAAGTATGGTAATTTACCTAAATTTTTATCAGATGATTCAGATCTTGAAGAATCTGATGATTTAGAAGAAAATTAATTGTATTATTTGGTATTCTAACTATATTTATTTATAACCGATTCTTATTGAGGTCGGTATAATGTATTAAATAATCATTTATAAATTAATAGGAGAAATACCATGGTTTGCTCACGCAATTTTCCACGTCCAATAGTCAATTCATCTATTGTAGATAAATTATTTCATGAATTTTTAATTGAAGATGAAATAATAGCACCATTTAATAAATTAATGAGTAATGTATTTGCTAATGATGAAGAATTTCATAAAACATTTGGTGTAAACTTTTTTGATAAAAATTCATATCCTAGGTTTGATATAATTCAAGATCGTAATAAAATTAATATTTTCGTAGATGTTCCAGGTATATCTAAAGATGATATTAATATCGAACTTATAACACAGGATGATACAGATGAAATTTTAAATAAATTTCAAAATTTAATTAAGTTACAAATCAGTTCTCAACGAAGAGAATTATATGATAAATCTGTAGTTAAAATAATTCATAAAGAATTGAAATGTTCACAATTTTTTAGATCTTTGTATTTAGATAAAACTCAAATAGATACATCTAGTTTAGTTGCTAATCAAGAAAATGGTGTACTAACAATTACAATGTATTTAAAAAATGTTGAAGAAGAAAAAACTAAAAAAACAATTCAAAAGATAGAAATAAGTGAATAAAATTATTCATATTGGCGATAAATGTTATGAAATAGTTGGAACTATTAAAGAAAATGTTATGACCCAAGAAGAAATTCAATCAAAGAAAGAAACTTGGACATTCGATTCTATAATTTACGATAAAAATAACAGAATATTTGCATTGTGTAATAATGTTTTAGATGCTGAAATTGTAGAAAGTATACAATAAAGATGTTATAGGGAGTATTAACTCCCTATAATTTTACGAAACACATATTATATTTATTAATAACAAACAACAAACAACAAACAAACAGAGGTTATATGAGACTTACATATAAAGAACGCATTCTTAATTATCTAGTTAACGAAGAATTAAATGGTAATAAACCTGTCCTTAATACAGGCACAGCAAAAACTACATTCAAGTTTAATTATGACCGAATTAGAAATAATGTTATGCGTACTGCACGTTATATGGTACGGGAAAATATCTTAACCCGTAAGAGACGAGGACAATTTATTCTTACCCCACGTGGTAGACAAGTTGCAACTGGACTAGTTGGTTATCTAGATTTAAAATAACTATTTAATATTGAATGTTGGAGTAGATTAAGTTCTACTCCATTTTTAATAAATAAATTAGAAAATAAAATGAATCAATTTTCAAATACAACAAATGAAGCAATACAATATAGTTCATCGTTCAACAATTTAGTTGACTTCTTTAGAAGTGCGGCTGCATTAAGGTATGATACTGTACATAACGGAAGTATTGTTAACAATTTATTTGTTAATGCATATAATGATAATAAAGAAATTGCATGTAAATTGGCATTTTGGTTACGTAATCCACGTAATGGTGCAGGTGAAAAAGCTTCAAGTTTGAGTGTATTTAAATTATTAGAAAACTTTTCAAAAGAATTTATTTTAGATAATTTAGATAATATAGTTGAATATGGTTATTGGAAAGATTTATTAGTTTTACTAGGTGAAGATAAAGAATTAGTAAAGTATTGGGCAAAGAAAATATATGATAAAAATAGATTAGCATGTAAGTGGGCACCTAGACTTCATTCTAAATATCATAATATTGCAGTAATGTTACGCAACGAACTAGGGTTTTCAAATAAAGTATATAGAAATTATTTAAAAGATAATTCATTTACTATTGAACAATTGATTACTAAAAAATTGTGGTCAGAAATTGAATACAGCAAAGTACCTTCTATAGCAATGAAATTGTATGCATCTAAATTTCAAAAATATGATGCAGAAAGATTTCAAGCATGGAAAGAAAATAAAAATGTTAAAGCAAACGCCGGAGTGTTATATCCACATGATGTTATTCACATGTTAAATAGTGATGAAGAGCTAGCAAATAAATTGTGGGAAAATTTACCTAACTTTATAAAAGAAGGTGAAAGATTTTTACCATTAATTGATGTATCAGGTTCGATGCAATTTTATGTTACTAAAAATATTATAGCAATGGATGTGGCGATTGCACTTGGTTTATATTTGTCAGAAAAAAATCAATCAGTATTTAACAATAAATTTATAACGTTTTCAGCAGTACCTCAATTATTGAATATTAATGGTAATACATTATCTCAAAAAGTTAATATGATAAGACAATCAGAATGGGGTATGAATACTAATTTTGAAGCAGCATATAAATTAATTCTCGATCATGGTATACAAAATAATGTACCTCAAGAAGAAATGCCTACAATGCTAATAGTATTAAGTGATATGCAATTTGACGTGGCTAATAATAAAGGGTTACATTTTGCTAATATTAAAGCACAATTTGAAAGACATGGATATATTGCCCCAAAGATGATATTTTGGAATTTACGTGATGCTCAAACTGGGTCACCTGCTAAAACTAGTGATTCAAACGTGGCATTAGTATCAGGTTTCTCTCCTTCTATTATAAAACCCGTATTGGAGTGTGAAGAAATAAGTCCTTTTACTATATTATTGAAAACAATAGAATCTTATAAAGTAGATATGACACATGCACCTGATAATTTATTAATTAATTCTAAATTAGTTGAAATAAATTAATTTCACGACAATTGGTTAATATTTATTAATTAAAGTAACCTACAGCACAAACAAATATTTATGTTAAATATATGGAATCAAGGTTAACGAAAGTTTTAGAGATTCCTATTTTTATTAACCTTCAGCACAAACAAATTATAGACGGTGCCGAACTTAAATTTGAGGTTGTCGAAAGATTATAAAATTTAAGTAGAAGCACATATTATTATAACTTTACAGCACATACAATTACTATATAGATGGTAGTATATTTTGATTATAAAAGTTATCGAAAGATTATATATAATCAGATATATTTACCAAAAACAAAATAAAATAGCCAATAATATAGTATATTGGCTATTTCTTTTTATAGGTTAATATATGACATTTGATGAAATACTGAACAAAATTGAATTTAAGTTAAAAGATAAATATCCAGTATATGATATATCATTTGAACATATAAGTCCAAATAAATTATCATTAGTATTTAATAAAAAAGTTTTATATAAATTTGATCCTGCTTTTATTAAAAAAGAAACAGAATTTATATCAGACCATAAGAAATATTTAGATTTTTTATTTTCATTTTTTGATGAATATGCTAAACCTTATCATAAAAAGAAATCATCTGTTTTAAGAACAAGTACATACGGAAATGGTTTATCACTTCAGCAAGTTGAATCTACAATAAATGCAACCAAATCAAATATGCAAGCAGCTCGATATCTGTCAATTTCTTATGCAACTTGGAAAAAATATGCATCACAATATAAACACCCAGATGGTGTATCTTATTTTGAAAAACATAAAAATCCTACAGGAGTGGGTATACCAAAGTTTTTTGGCCCAGCATCTAAAAGATGTAATATTGATGATTTATTAAATGGGTTACATCCATCCTATCCACCATTCAAACTTAAAAATAGGTTAATTAAATTAGGAAAATTAGAAGAAAAGTGTAAACTGTGTGGATTTGAAGAACATAGAATAGGAGATGGCAGGGTTCCATTAATGATGGATTTTGAAGATGGTAATCCATTAAATAGGTCACTTACTAATATTAGATTACTTTGTTATAATTGTTATTTTATGTATGTTGGTGACATATTTTGGCGAAAAAAGGGTGATTTTATGACCCCAAAAGGTAATAATACTGGCCACTTCCAACCTGGTTATCATGACAGATTTGATAAACCAACACATATAATTTCACCCTTGGTGAACCGAATGGAAAATGTTAAACCCCATGCTGGAATTTCTATAAGTGATTTAGAAAAGGAAATGGGCGAAGGTTTTAAAACAGAGCTAGAAGAATAAATCGTGGTCACAAGTATTAAAAATAAAAAGACTAATTAGATAAATACTATACAAATATACATAAAATAAAAAAAAAGAAATAATATATAGTTTAAACTAATTATACTTCTAAGATCCTAAAAAAAATATTCTCATTTTTAATAGTTACATATACAACACATATACAGTACATACAACATATACACAGTACATACAGTACATATACAGAATCATTTAGAAGTATCCAGTTCCTATAAAACTTATAAAATATATTTGATATTAAACCGAGGTTGTATTACATATAACTAATTATTACAGGTGATATATTTAGCCGAATTTCATCTTAATCAGTATGTAAAATTTTATCACAAATATCCTTGTATTAGCCCTTAACGACACTTCTATTAGAACCCTACAGAACCCTACAGAATTCTACAGAACCGTACAGAACCGTACAGAATTCTACAGAATTCTACAGAACCCTCAGTCCAGTCTCACGCCCCAAGGGTATTTTAGGCAATAAATTCACAGTATTGCCTTAAACTGTATATTTATGACTATAAATGAAACGCACAATCGAACATATTGCATACGTAATTTATGGAATGTTATATTCCGTGGGCATTATTGCTTGGTGGTTGCACTTCACAGATAAAAGGGATAAAAAGAAATGATTTTAAGTATATTTATTATTTCGGTTCAAAAGATTATGATCGGTTTAAACAAATATTTTTAGTGTTCTGGATCAGATGTATAGTTTCAGCTCATTTTTTAATGTCTCTATTATATCTATTTCCTTCTATTAATCACAACCAATATCTATTCCTTCTACCAATATCTATTCCTTCTATTAATTATCTAGGAATTATTGAAACGGAATGAAACAAAACTTTAATATTACTTTGAATATGACCCCTATAGCCGGAATCTGAATATTTAGTTAAAGTTTAATTACACACAGAAACAAAGCTTTTATAAATTCTATACTTCAATATTTGGTGACCCCTATAGCCGGAATCTGGTTTTTATAAGATATTTAATAACCGTACAGAAACAAAGCTTTTATAAATTCTATACGTAAATTCTTGTAGTCCACTATAGCCGGAATCTGGTTTTTATAAGATATTTAATAACCGTACAGAAACAAAGCTTTCTATCAGTCTCTATTATATCTATTAACCTCTAATATTCTCTATCAGTCTCTATCAGTTACTATTATATCTATTAACCTCTATTTCCTTCTATCAGTTACTATTATATCTATTTCCTTCTATTAACCTCTATCAATATCTGGAGGTTGTTGAAACTGAATGAAATAAAGCTTTTAGAAATTCTATGTACATTTATGATAAACCGTATTATATTTACTATATATAATTTATAAAACAATTTATGAAATTTACTTTTAAGACACATCAACCTACTGGAAAATACCGAAGTTTCTATTCTCCTTTCCACGATATTAAGTATAAGAAAGCTGTAATTGGTCAGATTAATAATTCGTTTCCACACTTTATTCGATTAATGGTTATTAAAATTAATATTATGGAAGATAATAACCCAAATTGTATATGGAAATGGATACGTTTAAGTAAAAAGAGTAATTCAATTTCTGAAGCTAAAGAATATTTAAATAATAATATATCTACTATTTTAACCAAATTTAATATTTATATGTCGAATGACTGAAGTTAACCTAAATTTCAACAATCATATATGCAGTAGATATTTGTTAAATTACAATTAAGGAATATATAATGACACCATATAAACCAAGAAACCAATTACTATTAATGAGTTTAATACTCAACGGACCGCAAAACTAATGGAATCATTGATTCTAGAAGGTACTAAGGGAATGCTATCTACTCTTTATATTTATGGGTATACATATGAAGAGTGGAAGAAAAATGGGAAACATACACAACTGTTTTAAACCAAAACAATTAGAAATTCTATTAATGGAAAATGTCACACTTATATCAATATTATCAACAGCACTGTTAATAACAACAATAGGCACTATGATGCTTGCTGTAATATCATATATTTTATTTAGAGTTAAAGATGCTAAACATAATAAGGCAGTAAAAACTAAATTTGATAATGTAATTAAAGAAGCTAAGAAGACAGGTGCATCATTAGATGATTTCTATAAAATACCTATGCCAGGTTTAGGTCATAAAATAAAATATAAAACAGCAGAACTTCCTAAACCTAAAAGACCTAAATTTACAGTTGTTCGACAATTGACCTCAACTAAAGCCGAAAATACAGTCGAATCTATTTCAAAACCTAACAAGATCAGATGGAAATAACGATACACGGCATTATAAAACAGAAATTCTATGTATACTAATTGAAATTATTGTTATATTTATTATATAAAGGCAAGTGTAATGGATCATAAAGAACAAAGTGTACATGTTTATTGTTATAATTGTAAATATTTTGCTGACTTTTTCACTACGGGACCATATTGCAAGGCACCTACAGGCAGAATTGTTAATGACCCAATCTGGGGCAGATATAAAGAACGAGTCAATGAAAAAACTAACAGCCCATATTATCCAACAAAATGCACCAAAGGTGAATGTAAATTGTATAAAAGAAAATGGTGGAAGTTTTGGGTAGTGCAATCAAAAAATTAGCAAGTCTAATAACTAAAACATTTTTTATATTACTTATTGTGTGTTGTTTTTTCTCGTGTAAGCAATCGAAAGTTATTAAAGATAACATTGCAAGAGACAAAATATTTGAAAATAGTAAAACAGTAAATGGTTATACGATTTCAATTATTGTATATGATAGATGTGAATATCTAATTTGTGGTTCTGGATATTCCCAAATGATGACACACAAAGGTAACTGTAAATATTGTGCTGAACGCGCTTTACGTCGGTAATCACTACAGTGGTTAAAAATATGTAATTTTATAAGCAAATTTAAAAAACAAATAAATGATGAATTCGTTCCTCAAATTAAAAATGAATATTTACCATAAAACGTCGGGAAAGTAATATGAAAAATACAAAATTATACAAGCATACCTAGTAATGAACGACAGTATTTTATACCGAATTAGAGCTTTAAAAGACTTTGGAGACGTAAAGAAAGGAGATATTGGAGGATATATTCAATCCAAAAGCAATTTATCTCAAGAAGGTAATGTATGGATATATGACGCTGCTAAAACCGAAACCCAGAAATAGTAAAAGATACTACACTACCCATTATAAATACGTGTATCAAAACGATACACTATATCCCTTTACCTAATTATTTAAATATTTAATAGAAATTCTATGTATTTTAACTGAGATTATTGTTATATTTACTATACAAAATAAATAATTAATAAGGACAATATGATTAACAAGAAACGTACATCTGATTGCAATATTGTACGTAAACTTGTTTTATCGGGTAATTTAACATTTACACTCAAAAGTACTACTACCGATGGTTTAATTACTTTTAAGATAAGTTCATCTAAAGATAAAAAAGGAATTAATTTTGTGTCAGTTCAATTTCCTACGCACGATGACTTCATAGGTACTATATTTGATAATTTTGATACGGTATTTCGTTATTCTTATAAATCTAAGATTTCTAAAGAATCCCCTTATGTCTTAGCATTTAAATGGTTTTTCAAAAATCTTCTCAAAGATACAATTCCAGATACAATTGAGTTTTGGTATTAATTAATTAAAATAAAGGTGTGTTATATGTTAAAAGTAGATGTTTGTGTAAGTGATGAAACCAGGTCATCGATTAAAAATATGTATGGTAGTGATTCATACGAAACTGTTAGTAGTGTAGTTAATGATATTTTAAATCGGTATCTTACTCCTGAATATTTTGACGAAAATTTAGAACTCGATACTGATGATGAATCTGTACCATGTGAATTATGTGGTGGGTCGAAACACTTCAGAACAATCGATGTTGATGGTACAAATTTAATAGAACGTGCTGTTTGTGAAAATTGCGGTGTCGGATATCCTGAAACAAGTATATCAGAATGATACGCGTTAAACGAAGCTTTAAGTATGTTAAAATAGTTATAAATTCTGTGTATTTTTACTAAAATCGTTGTTATATTTACTATACAAATAATTAAAAATCAAACAAAGGAAATATCAAAATGAAAGAACATCCAACCTCAATTAAAATCGATGAAACCGAATATGTTAGAAAAGATTCAGTTTCATCAATCGATAATACAAATAACTATTCAATTATTAGAACACAGAATGCTGGAGTCCATGCCGGCAATGTAATTAAAACAGATCTAGTAAATGGTGTAGTAGTTCTTGCAAATGCAAGACGACTTTGGTATTGGGATGGAGCAGCATCATTGTCACAGTTAGCTAAAGATGGCGTTTCGAAACCTCAAAATTGTAAATTTACTGTCGCTGTTGCAGAAATAACCTTATTACAAGTAATTGAAATTATTCCGTGTACACAAACCGCAATGAAAAATATTGCACAAGTTAAAGAATGGAAGAGTTGATAAAGAACGGTTATGGTTCTGGTTCCAATTAATATAATTAAAAATATTACACAGGTTAAAAAATGAAAGAGTTAATAAAGAACGGCTCTGGTTATGGTAATGGTTCTGGTGATAACAACGGTTCTGGCTATAGTTCTGGTTTTGGCTATGGCAACGGTTCCGGTGATGGTTCTGGGTTTGACTCTGGTAATGGTTATGGTAATGGTTCTGGTTCTGGCTCTGGTGATGACAACGGTACTGGTGATGATTTTAGTGATGGTTCTAGTTCTGATTAATATAACTAAAAATATTACACAGGTTAAAGAATGGAAGAGTTAATAAAGAACAGTTCTGGCTCTGGTGATGGTTCTGGCAATGGTTCTGGCTCCGGTAATGGTTCTGGCTCTGGTTATAGCTATGGCTATGGTAATGGCTTCGGCAATGGTTCTGGCTCCGGTAATGGTTCTGGCTCTGGTTCTGGCTCTGGTAATGGTTATGGTAATAGTTCTGGTTATGGTTTTGGTTCTGGCTATAGCTATGGTTCTGGTTATGGCTTCGGCAATGGTTCTGGCTCCGGTAATGGTTCTGGCTCTGGTTCTGGCTCTGGTAATGGTTCTGGTTCTGATTAATATATAATGAAAAATATTATACAGGTTAAAGAATGGAAGAGTTAATAAAGAACAGCTCTAATATTGACGAACATGATGGATCTGGGTTTGGTAATGGTAATGGTTCTGGCTCCGGTAATGGTAATGGTAATGGTAATGGTAATGGCTATGGCTCTGGCTCTGGTGATGGTTCTGGTGATGGTTTTGGTGATGGTTTTGGTTATGGTTCTGGTTATGGTTCTGGTTATGGTTCTAGTGATTGTGATGGTAATGGTTCTGGCTCCGGTTGTGGTTATGGTTCTAGTGATGGTTATGGTTCTGGTTAATATAATGAAAATATTATACAGGTTAAAAAATGAAAGAGTTAATAAAGAACGGTTCTGGTGATGGCTCTGGTTATGGTTCTGGTTCTGGCTCCGGTAATGGTTCTGGTTCTGGTGATGGTTCTGGCTATTGTGATGGTGATGGTTCTGGCTTTGGCTATGGCTATGGTAATGGCTCTGGTGATAATAACGGTTCTGGCTATGGTTTTGGCTCTGGCTTTGGTGATGGTTCTGGTGATGGTGATGGTTATGGTTTTGGTGATGGCTATGACTATGGTAATGGTTCTGGCTCTGGTGATGGTGACGGTAATGGTTCTGGCTCCGGTTGTGGTTATGGTTCTGGTGATGGTTGCAGTGCCGGTTAATATAACTAAAAATATTATACAGGTTAAAGAATGGAAGAGTTAATAAAGAATGGTTATGGTTATGGTAATGGCTCTGACTCCGGCGTTGGTGATAGTGATAGTGATGGTTATGGTAATGGCTCTGGCTATGGCTATGACGATGGCTCTGGCTATGGAGATGGCTATAGCCCTGGCTCTGGTTCTGACGATGGCTCTGGCTATGGTGATGGCTATGGTTCTGGCTATGGAAATAGCACTGGCTCTGGCTCTGGCTCTGGCGATGGTTCTGGCTATGGAGATGGTTATGGTGATGGTTCTGGCACTGGCTATGGTTCCGGCTATGACGATGGCTCTGGCTTTGGAAATGATGATAGCTATGGTGATGGCAACGGTATCGGTGATGATTTTGGTGATGGTTCTAATTAATTATATAATGAAAAAAAATATTATACAGGTTAAAGAATGGAAGAGTTAATAAAGAACGGCTATGGTTCTGATGATAACAACGGATATGGTGATGGTTCTGGTGATGGTTTTGGTTCTGGTGATGGTTCTGGTGATGGTTCTGGTTCTGGTGATGGTTCTGGCTATGGAGATAGCTATAGCCCTGGATCTGGGTTTGATAATGGTTCTGGCTATGGAGATGGCTCTGGCTCTGGCTATGGCTATAGTGATGGTTCTGGCTATAGCTATGGTTCTGGTGATGGTTCTGGTGATGGTCCTGGTTCTGGTGATGGTTCTGGTTCTGACGATGGCTCTGGTTCTGGCTCTAGTTATGGTGATGGTAATGGCTCTGGCTATGGAGATGGCTCTGGTTCTGGCTATGGTGATAGCGATGGTAATGGTCCTGGTTCTGGTGATGGTTCCGGTGATGATGATGATGATGGTTCTGGTTATGGTTCTAGTTTTGATTAATATTACACAGGTTAAAGAATGGAAGAATTAATAAAGAACAGTTCTAATATTGACGAACATGATTGTTCTGGCTCCGGTGATAGTGATGGTTCTGGCTCCGGTTGTGGTGATGGTGATGGTTCTGGCTCCGGTTATGGTGATGGTTATGGTGATGGTTCTGGTTCTGGTTATGGTTATTGTTCTGGTTATGGTTTTGGCTATGGTTATGGTGATGGCTCTGGCTCCAGTGATGGTGATGGCTCTGGCGATGGTGCCGGTGATGGCTATGGTTCTGATGATGATTCTGGTTATGGTTATGGTTCTGGCTA
>Ga0172369_10004257_pt1 | contig 18266 bp, 17 predicted proteins | sample LakKiv25m_FD_114539 | JGI IMG/M metagenome (GOLD analysis project Ga0172369, IMG submission 114539) | Freshwater microbial communities from Kabuno Bay, South-Kivu, Congo - kab_022012_11.25m | ecosystem: Environmental > Aquatic > Freshwater > Lake | place: Democratic Republic of the Congo...
CTAAAATATCGATTTTGTACAAAAAAATGTGGTTATCCACAGGTGAAAAAATATGTTTGTATGATTATTGAGCATACCAAATGAGTTATCCACAGGCGGAGGCAATAATTATGCAATCGCCTCGGTAATGTTGAATTACCTACTTCGCGCCATCGTCATGGGCCTGCTCCGGCTGCGTTACCGCATCACCGTGCGCGGATTGCGGGCTATTCAGCGCCGCAGCACGCGCGGCATTCTCTTCCTCCCCACGCATCCGGCATTGATGGACCCCATAATTCTCGGCAGCCTGCTGCTCACCACCTTCAAGGCGCGTCCATTTGCGGATCAGGATGCGGTGGATATGCCGGGCATCCGCTGGCTGGTGTCGCGCGCGCGGCCTTTCACCATTCCCACTATCGCCCGGCATGGGCAGTCTGCCGGCGCGCGCGTGGAGGCCATCGTCAAGCAGAGCATCGAAGCGTTGCGTGATGGCGACAATGTCATCCTGTATCCTGCCGGCCACCTCCTGCGCAGCCGTTATGAAGAGATCGGCGGCAACAGCGCGGTGGAAACCATCGTGCGCGCGTTGCCGGATGTGCGTATCGTGCTGGTGAAGACGCGCGGACTGTGGGGCAGCGAGTTCAGCCTGGCAACAAATCCCGATCCGAGCGTGGGAGAAAATCTCAAGTGGGGCATCGGGCAGATCCTCGCCAACTTCATTTTCTTCACTCCGCGGCGGCATGTGAGCCTGGAATTCACCGAGCCGGCGGACTTCCCTCGCGCCGCGGGCCGGACGACTATCAACACCTACCTGGAGCGGTTTTACAACGAAGACGCTCCGCCGGCAACCTACGTGCCGTATACCATCTGGGAGCGGCAAAAACGGCATGAAATGCCCGATCCGGAATGGGGCGGCATGCCCGGCCACGTCGAGGATGTGCCCGCGGGCACCCGCCGCATCGTGCTCGACCGCCTGCGCGAGATGAGCGGCGCGCGGCAGATCGATGACACCAGCCGCCTGGACAGCGACCTGGGCATGGATAGCCTGGCCCGCGTCGAGCTGATGGCGTGGCTGGAGACGGAGTTCGGCTTCCCGCAAGGCAACTCCGAATCGCTTCAGACGGTGGCGGACGTGCTGCTGGCGGCCTTCGGCGAGGCGACCGGCGCCGCGGTGGTGACGCTGAAGCCCGTGCCCCCCGCCTGGTTCGTGCCTGAAGAAGACGGCCTGGCCACCGTGGCGCCGGGAGACAGCATCGCCGCCTGCTTCCTGGCCATGGCGGACCGCAATCCCGACCGCGTGATTGTCGCCGACCAGACCAGCGGCGCGAAGACCTGCCGCGAGCTGATCCTGGGCGTGCTGGCGCTGCTGCCGCTGGTGCGCGCGCTGCCGGGCGATCGGCTGGGAATCATGCTTCCCGCCTCGGTGGCGGCGTGCGTGGCCTATCTGACCGCCCTCTTTGCGGGCCGCGCGCCGGTGATGATCAACTGGACAGTGGGCCGCCGCAATATGCTGCATGGGCTCGAATTGACCGGAACGCAGCGCATCATTACCGCTAAGCAACTGGTGGCGCGGCTGCGGCAGGGGGGAATGGACCTGTCCGGCCTGGAGGAACGCTTCGTCTATCTGGAGGATCTGGCCGCTTCTCTCACCAAAGGCGCCAAGCTGCGCGCGCTTTTGAAAAGCCGGTTTACCTGGCGCGAGCTGCGCGAGGCGAAGATCTCGCCCACCGCCGCCATCCTTTTTACCAGCGGCTCGGAAAGCCTGCCCAAGGCGGTGCCGCTGTCGCACGCTAACATTCTCACCGATCTGCGCGATACGTTGCCTATCGTGAAGCTGCTGCGGAGCGACCGCATCCTCGCCATGCTGCCGCCGTTTCACTCCTTCGGGCTGGTCGGCAACCTGGCCGTCACGCTCACCGCCGGTCTGCGCGCCGCCTTTTACCCGAATCCCACCGAAGGGCCGGTGCTGGCGAAGTTCATCGAGGCGTACCGGGTCTCGGTGGTGATCGGCACCCCTACCTTCCTGAACGGCATCCTGCGCGCGGCCACCAAGAAGCAGCTCGCTTCGGTGCGGCTGGGCTTCGCCGGCGCGGAGGAGACCCCCGAGCGCGTCTATGGGATGATGGCCGAGCGCTGCCCGCAAGCGGTGCTTATCGAAGGCTACGGCATCACCGAATGCTCTCCCATCGTTTCCGCCAATTCGCCGGACGACCCCCGCCCGCATACCATCGGCCGCCTGCTGCCTTCGCTGGAATATGCCCTGGTGCACCCGGAAACCGGCGATCCCGTATCGCCCGGCGCGCCCGGCATGCTGCTGCTGCGCGGCCCCACGATTTTCGACGGCTACCTGGGCGAGGCGCCGGACCCCTTCGTGGAACACGCCGGGAAGCGCTGGTACCGCACCGGCGACCTGCTGATCCAGGTAGCGGAAGGCGTCTTCACCTTCGCGGGCCGGCTGAAGCGCTTCGTCAAGCTCGGCGGCGAGATGATCTCACTGCCCGCCATCGAGTCGGTATTGCAGGAAGCCTATGGCTCCACCGATGATGAAGGCCCCATCCTCGCCGTCACTGCCACCACCGACGAGCGCGCCGAGCTGGTCCTCTTCACCGTCCGCGACATCGACCGCGAAGCCGCCAACACCGCTCTCCGCGCCGCCGGCCTCTCCGCCCTGCACAATATCCGCCGGGTCGAGAGAGTGGAGGAGATTCCGGTGCTGGGAACGGGAAAGACGGATTATCGGAGATTGCAGGAGATGCTGGTTAAAGGATAAAGAACGTGCCCGTTTGGGACTGTCCCCATGCAATGGTGCCGTCCCCATTATCCTGAATTGACGGCTGGCTCAAACATGGCGATAATGAAGTTATGCGATATTTCCTGATGAGTGAACTGGAGAAGGAGCTGCGCGAGCGGGGAATGCCCGAATATGCCCGCAAACTGGCGGAGAAGATCGGTTATGATCCGCTCAAGCGTAAAGCCGCCCGGAATCCGGAAGAACTGGAGTTGATTCTTGAGGTTAGACGAGAAAAGGGCTATACTGACACGACATAGACAAAGACTGTGCAGCATCTCTATACACATATTTTAGACCAGTCGGACATGTCGGACATGTCTGACTGGTCTGATTTCGTCTGACTGCTTTTCCCGACTGCCTGCCGGTGTTATACTTGCCTTGTATGCTCATCCTCCCTCCCATCGCTGCATTTATACTGACCATATCACTGGCCCTCGGCCTGTATGCGCTGGGGATCAATCTCACGCGGCAGTGGCGGGCGGTGCCGGCGCGAGTGTTCCTGCTGCTGATCGCCGTGGCGCTGGCATTTCCGGCGCTGGTTTACAGCTTGTATTACCTGCATTTGTTCGATGACGGGCCGTGGTTGCTGCGCCTGCGTTGGGCGCCGCTGGCGGAGTATTACGCGGGTGGGCTGGGACTGCTGGCGGGCATGGCGGCCGGGTGGCTGCCGGAAGCGCGGCTTTCCCGCCTGCTCAAGCACTCGTCGCTCCTGCCGCTTATGCTCCTCTGGCTTGCGGTGCCCTATTTCAAGCCCCTGCTCATGCCCATTACCTGGTTTCCGATGAAGGACGAGTGGCACGACGGCGTATGCATGCAGAGCACCGGCTCCACCTGCGGCCCGGCCAGCGCGGCAACGCTGCTGCGCACCTACGGTATTCAGGCAACGGAGAAGGAGCTGGCAAAACTGAGTTGGACATCGATGTCCAGCACGGAGAACTGGTATCTGGGCAGGACTTTGCGCCGTTACGGCCAGGTAAGTTATGTTCTCACCCGCCCCAATCCCGACCGCTTTCCCTGTCCCTCCATTGCCGGAACTGTTCTGAACGGCCCTGGCGGTCCCGGCCACTTCATCGCCATTCTGGAGGAACGCGGCGATAAGTATGTGATCGGCGATCCGATGACCGGACGGCAGACCATTTCCAGCTTCGATCATCGGCCGTACCAATTTACCGGATTTTTCATCGTGATCAACCCGAAGGAAAAGCGATAAATCCTCCTTTGCGTCTTTGCGCCTTTGCGAGAAACCGACAATCCGGTATGATGTTTCTCGCAAAGGCGCAAAGGCGCAAAGGAGAAGAATAATGATCCGCCGGTATACCGTCGCCTGTTATTACTTCCCGAACTACCACGTCGATTCTCGCAACGTCCTCGCCCATGCTGGTGCGGACGCCGGACGCAATCAGGGAAGAAGGTAAGTGGCCATGGCAGGAAGATACGCGGGCATTCCATGAACAGGATTACCGGGAGTTGCTGGCTGTCATGCGGGAGGCGCAGGCGCCCGCGCGGGCTCGTCTGGCGGTGATGTGGGCGTATACCAACACCGGTTTGTCCAACGACGATGCGGTGCGTAAACAGACAGTGCTCACCTATCAGGAGATGGCGAAACTGGACGAATTCCTTCGCGACGGCGCTTCCTCCTGCTGGAAGCGGCGTTTCAGGCACGGTTTTTATTTGATGAAGACGGCGGAGGTAGTTCCCGTTCAACCGGAATGCGGACGATCTCCTCCACCGCCTCCGCATCCCCCGCCATCACCTCCGGCTCCTCGCCGCTGAAGTCTATCTCAATATACTCCGTCTCCTCCTTCAGCGTGATCCGCCAGCCATCCACCGTGACGGCTCGGGCGCGGCAGAGGGCGAGGCGGACGAGGGCGCCGTCGGAGGCGCGGCGGAGCCAGCCACACTCGCCTTCCAGGCGGACATTCCACTCGGGTTGGAACAGGATGCCTGTCTTTGCGAAGGCAGGAGACAGGGCGAGGGGGTTCTCGACTTCGGCGGCGAGGAAGAGGTCGCGCGCGCCGTCGCGCAGGGTAATCTCCAGCGCCACGTGGTTTTCCGGCATGGGCCGCCGGCGGCCGTTCTCCAGCGGCAGGCGGCGCGCGACGGTAATCCGCGTCTCTTCCTCGTATGGCTCGATCAGCGCGACGAAGGTGGAGGCCAGCGGCGCGCGCTCCGCCCGGCGGCGGGCCATCACCACGGGAATCCACGCGCCCTCCGCGGTCTGCTCCTTCATCGGCATCACCCAGCCCTCCGCCACCGATGCCGACGCGCCGGGGGTGAGATCGGTATAGCGCAGGTGCAGTGTTCGCCCCGGCGGCAGGTGGCCGTAACGGTCCTCGATGGTCCAGTCGGTGGACCAGCCGGGCGCGGGCGCGGGATCGGTGCGGAAGTTGCGCAGCATGGTGTCGCCGCCGTAGTCCTCGCCAGACTGGAGCATAAGCCCCTGTGTCGTAATGCTGCCGAAGTGGCTGTGCTGGAACTTCGCGTGGTCGGAGCCGCCGGCAACGCGGAAGATATCGATTACGTAGCTGTCGCGCGCCGAAATGTCGATCAGCGCCGCCGTCCGCTCGAACTGCTTTTGCCGCTTGCCGATGACTTGCGGGCCGGAGACGCGGATCGCGCGGAAGGCGGCCCCGTCGGCCCACAGCGTCGTCTCGCCCCCCACGGGATGCCAGAGATCGCGCAGCAGCAGGCCGTCCACCACCACGGTGTTGTGCGCGGCGGCCATCAGGTACCACATCGCGCGCGGCGAATCCCAGCCGCCGAAGCGTATCGCGGGGTAGCCGAAGTCGGGCATCAGATCCAGCCCTTTAGCGAAGAGGCCGATATTCATGGCGTCGTGATGCCCATGGCGGCCGCCGGTGTCGTATTCGATCCACAGCGCGCGGGCATCTTCGTCCCGCCCCGCGCGCAGCATGGCGATATGCCACTCCGGCTTGTTCACGCTGCCCGTCCGGTAGGCCGTTCCCTCGCGGTCGAGCACGGCGGCAATCTCGCGCCGCATCGCCGCCGGGTCCTCGGCGACAAAATCGTAGGGCATCCCCTCCACCGTGCCGCCGTTCGCCTGGTGCAAGATGCGCAGGTAATCCGCGTCGCCGGTGATGCGGTAGAGCCGGTGCAGGAAGGCGTGCAGCGAATCGGGCAGCGGCGTGTCGTTGCTTGCGACTTGGACGGCGGTGGCGAAGCTGACGCCGGCATAACGCTCGGCGCGCGCCCCGAAGCCGGCGCTGTCGCCCACCACCGGGTAGTATTGGCCGTTGAACCACAGGTCGAGGTGGAACTTCCATGTCTGCCGCAGGCGCGGGTGGCGCGCGAACAGCTCGTCGAGCAGATCGGGCTCCAACCGGGCGATGTGCTGCAGGAACGCCGCCAGCGACCGCGGGAACATGCTGCCGTAGCCGAGCAACCCCTTCTCGCCGAACACCCCGTCCGCTGCCGTCCCCTCGACGATCACCTCGTCCAGCATCTCCATCACCGTGGGGCGCGTCTCCGGCCAGCCGAGCACGATGAGCATGGTCATCAGCGTGATTTCCGGGTGCGGATAGTTGAAGTAGATCTTGTAACGGTGCGTAATGGCATCGCGAAAGATGCGCTCCTCGATGTTGCGGCGGATAGCTTCGATCGAATCTTTCGCTCCCGCCACCCGGTATTCCCGCGCCTTGCGGCGCAGGAAGGCGACCAGCGCGTCGTCGCCCTCCAGCGCGGGGAAAATCTGATCGTATGCTTCGGCCATCGCGCGCACTTCGCGGCAGGAATCGTGCCAGGTGGAGATGTACCCCGCCATGTCGGGCTGCTCGTATCCCAGCCCCTCGCGCCCGTAGTCGAAAGTGGGAAAGAGGTCGGCCACGCGGTCGAGCAGCACCGCGGCCTTGTGGGCATACACGCCCTCGCCGGTGAGAAAATACGCCGCCGGCAGCAGGCGGATGCCGGCTAGAATCAGCCCTTTCCACTGGCCGAACACCAGGTAGGCGCCGATGAACCGCCAGCGGTGCTCGCCGTCCGTATACCCCTCGCCGTCGTCCACGCCGAAGCCATGCAGCGGGTCGGCCGGGTCGGGATGATCGGCATTGAAGAGCAGCAAGCGGTCGGCGCGCGCGGGCTGAAAGACATTCTGTTCGTCGAGTCCGGAGCGGTAAAAGGCGTGGAAGTCATTGGTGGGGAAAAGCGCGCCGCAATGCGGGCACTGCGTCTTCCACGGATGGGCGAGCGGGTCCATCTTCCAGGCATACATCGCGGTGTCGCCGCGACACGCCGGGCAGTGGCCGTTCGACCACACCATCCATGAGCGAGTAATGGTGTTGCCGAACATCATCACCCACAGCTCGTCGTCGGAGATGGCCAGCCAGGGCCGCGCGGCGGCGATCAGTCGCTGCCGTTGCTCGGCCACCCAGGGCTCCCGCTCCGCATTCGAGCGTGCGCGTTCCGCCAGTTCAGGCGGATACAATACGCTACCGAGCTTGCAGCCCGCCGGGGGCGCCGGAACCAGGTAATCGACCATGGTACGTTCCTCCCTTCGTCACAGCGCACTGTCGATACAAGTTAACCCCGTGCGTTCCGATTTCCTGCTTTTCCCGCTGCGACAATGTCGGATCGACGAGCGGAACATCCTATTACACGCGGGTATGCTCGATGCGGAGGAGGTGACGTTAATGAGTCTATTGTTGACAATACTGCTCTGGATATTGATTGGCGCGCTGGCGGGATGGATAGCCAGCTTGATTATGGGCGCGCGCCGGGATTTCTGGTGGGACGTGCTCATCGGCATCATCGGCGCTTTCGTGGGAGGAACGATTTTCGGACTGCTCGGTCTGCCGACCGGCAGTTTCGGGTGGAGCCTGTTCGCGGCGATTGTCGGCGCGGTAATTGTTATCGCACTGGTCAGGGCCCTGTGGCGACGTCCCGCCACCGCGCCGTAACGATATAGTGACAAGAAGGTCGATGGCGGCGCGCGCCGCCATCGACCTTCAACCTGTCATCGTGCTTTCGCTATTTCTCTGTAAAATGGCCGGCTGCTTTCGCCGGAACAGCCGATCTAGACTCCACAGTCCGCCGCCGGCCGCCGCCAGGAAAATGAAGGCAAAGCAGAAGAGCATTGCCGGCTCTCCGCCGTTTGTCGCTGGATAAAAACCGTTCGGGGCATGCGATTTGAAGTAAGCCACCGCCATCTCGCCGGACAGCACGAAGGCAGCGGGGCGGGTCAGCAGTCCGACCAGCAGCAGCGCCCCGCCGATCACCTCCAGCAGCGCGGCGACTTCCATCTGCGGAGGCAGCGACAGCAGGTGGAATCCGGGCAGGATGTGCATATCCGCCTTGGCGGGAATGCCGAACATTTTCATCGCCCCGTGCTGTAGGAAGGCCAGCGCGAACATAATCCGCATCAGGCTCAACAGGTGTGGCGCGGCTGCCTGTAAAAAGGCATCGAGCTTGCGCATATCTATCATCCTCCATCGCGCCGTTGTTTTCGGCGCTATTCTTTTCAGAAGTGATATACCACTTATCTACAATATAAAACAGGGCATTTGTTGGGTATATAGGCAAGTCGGGTACTGGTCGTCAGAAAAACCATGCGCAGTGGGATGCCTGCGCTCTGGCTGGGGGGCACATGCGGGCGTGACGCAGGCGTTCCGGTATGGGGTCACGTGCAGGCGGGACGCCTGCGCTCCGGCTAGTTGAAAAGCGAGCGGAGCCAGTTCAGGAAGGATTCCGTCTTGCTCTGGGACGGCGGAGGCTCGTCGGGCAGGGGCGGAAGGGTTTTTTCGATTTTATCTCGCTCCGGAAGGGTGGGGGAGGGTGATGAATCGTCCGGCGGGGCGGTGAACTCACCTGGACCAGGCTCTATGTTGGGTGATAAATCGACCTGCGGATCCGCCGAATCCGGCAGCTCCGGTTCGCTTCCGGGGTAAGCATCGCCGGCGGGTGATGGCGCCGGTATTCCCCCGTCCGGCGCAACGAAGATGTCCGGTGGCGGAGCAGGCGGCAATTCGCTTTCCGGGCCTGAATGCTCCGGACATTCCGGTGGAATGCGATCGGCGGGAAAATAATGGGGTATGCTTACCGGGCAGAACGGCGTCGCCGCGCAGCCGCTGGTGGCGCACACCTCCACCTGGACGATTCCCGGCGGTACGGAGAAGTCGGACGGCGGCTTCCCTCGTAACGCGGCGCGCATGAATTCCGCCCATGCCTGCGCCGGCAGACTGCCGCCGGCCACGCCGGCCATGGGGCGGCGGCGATCGTCGCCCAGCCATACCGCGGCGGCCAGATCGGGGGTGTAGCCGATGAACCAGGCATCGCGAAAGTCATTGCTGGTGCCCGTTTTCCCCGCGGCAGGACGGTCTATCTTTGCCCGCTGCCCGGTGCCGTAGGCGATTACCGCGCGCAGCCCCTCGGTCAGCAGAAAGGCATTCGCCGGCGATACCTGCTGCCGCCCTACGGGTTGGCGGCGGTAAATAACTTCGGTTCCACGCCGGATTTCTCGAATCATCCCCGGCTCAACATACATTCCGCTGTCGGCGAAGGTGGCGAAGGCGCTCGCCATCTCCAGCGGGGTCACTTCATACGCCCCCAGCGCGATGGCGTGGGTCGCCCCAAGGTGGCTGTTGATGCCCGCCGCATGCGCCGCCCGCGCCACCGCCCGCGGGCCGACCGCATCGGTAACACGCACTGCCACGCTGTTCAGCGAACGCGCCAGCGCCGTCTCCAGCGTCACCTGGCCATAATACCGGTTGCCATAATTCTTCGGCGAGTAGTTGCCGATGGTGACCGGGGCATCCAGCGCCTGGTCGGTAAGCAGCATACCATGCTCGATTGCCGCCAGGTAGACGAATGCTTTGAAGGCCGATCCGGCCTGGCGATGCGCTTGCCGGGCGCGGTCGAACTGGCTGGCGCGGAAATCGGCGCCGCCCACCAGCGCGCGGATTTCGCCGTTGAGGGGATCGATGGCCGCCAGCGCGCCATTCCCGACCCGGCGCCCGCGCCCCGCGCGCACGGCGTGAACCAATGCGCGCTCCGCCGCCGCCTGCATCGAGGCGTCGATAGTGGTATAGACGCTCAATCCTCCGTGATACACCAGATCGCGCCCGTAATCCTCGACGAGAGTTTGCCGCACCGACTCTACCACGTAGGGCGCGCGCCAGGGATGAGTGGGGCGGGGACGGATGACGATCTCTTCCTTCACAGCCGCCCGATATGCCGCCGGCGTCAGCCATTCCAGCCGGTACATGGCCTCCAGAATCTGGCGCCGTCGCCGCTGCGCCATCGGCAGGTGATACCTTGGATCCCCGGCGCCCGGCGTGCGGATCAACCCCGCGAGCAGCGCGCTCTCGGCGGGCGTCAACTTCTCGACTGGCTTGCGAAAATAGGATTCCGCCGCGGCGCCGATGCCGTAAGCGCCGCCGCCGAAATAAACCGTATTCAAGTAGCGTTCGAGAATTTCGCGCTTGGTCATGCCGCGCTCGACACGCAGCGCCAGCACAACTTCACGCAGCTTGCGGATCAGCGTGCGGCGATCATCCAGCATGTCCAGCCGCACGAGCTGCTGGGTGATGGTGCTGCCGCCCTGCGCCAGCCGGCGCGCGCGCAGATCGAACCAGGCGGCGCGCAGCATCCCGTGCCAGTCCAGACCGTGATGCTGGAAAAAGCGCCGGTCCTCCGCTGCCATCACGGCATGGATAGTGTGCGCGGGGACGCGGTCGATGGCAACGGGCACACGATACTGCTCGTAGAGTTTCGCCAGCACCTTGCCGTCGCTCGAATAAACCAGGGTGGGGCGGGAGAAACGATCCGGCAGCGCGAGGGGACGAATGCTGGCGCCCAGGATCGCCATGCCGAACAGCACGGCGCCATACAGCGAAACCAGCCAGATAATCTCCAACCAGTGCGTCCCGCGGGCAAGCCATGCCGGCAGCGCTCGGCCAGCCTGACCGTCCCGTTTAAAGCGATCGACTACGGAACGCAGCCGGCGATGCCTGCCATGGTACACTCCCTGCCACTTTCGCTGCGACATGATTGCCGGTTCTCCTATACGCGGCATCTTTTATCTACCCCGCTGGCCACATGCATCGTCCGGCATTGTGGCAGTAATAAAAGACAAGGATGGATGGTGTGATTGGAAGTGGCGGATGGAGGTTGCATACGGTTCGGAGGGGTAGGCGAAATGAGGCGATTTCGTGCTTACCAAATAAAAATGGTGCCGATGAGAGGAGTCGAACCTCCACCCCGAATCCGGGACTTGGTCCTGAACCAAGCGCGTCTGCCATTCCGCCACATCGGCGCGTGACGGCAATATAATACCGAAATCCGCCCCACCTTGTCAACCCGCCGGCATGCACAAATCCATTACTCTCGTACTCACACACTCCCATGCCCAAATCGAGTACAATAACAGCATGAGATCGCCGATTCGCCTGCTCTTGAGCTGCCTTTTCCTGTTCGCTTGGCTGCGGCTGCCCGCGGCGGAATTCGCGGAGTACCGGCAGATTCCGGTGGCGGCGCACCTGCATACGCGCTTCAGCGATGGGAAAGAGCGGGTTGCCCGCGTGGTGCAGATGGCGCGCGAGGCCGGGTTTCGGGCGGTGTGGTTGACCGATCACGCCGATATTTATTGGAAATACCCCGTGCTGGGCATCACCGCCGGCATTAATCGCCGCAGCCTGCGTGAATCCGGCTTCGATAATTATCTGCGGGCCTGCCGGAGCGCGCGGGCGAAGCATCCTGAGATGATCGTCATCCCCGGCTTCGAGGCATCGCCGTATTACTACTGGAGCGGGAGCCTGCTTGGCGATAAGCTGGTGAACCACCAGTGGCACAAGCATCTTATAGTGGCCGGCATCGAAGACGAGCGGACCTTCCGCCGCCTGCCGATGATCGCCTGCAACTCGACCCGTCCGGGCTTCACCGATCAGGGAGAGACGCCGTATATTCGCTTCTCCGAGGCTGTGCGCAAGGCCGGGGGCGTGGCCTGCTGGGCGCATCCCTACGGTGGCGGGGAAGAACGCGTCGCATACCACGTCTATTCGTCGGTGACGGATTATACCGAATCGCTGCTCACCGTGCCGGCCAGCAACGGCATCGCGCTGCGCGGCGTGTCGGACAGCGTCACCGCGCCGGGCGGCATCTGGGACCGCGCGCTGGCGGCCCATGCCGCGGGCGAGCGTCCGGTGCTTCCCGGAATCATGGTGGAGATCGACTACCACCGGGGTGAATTTCCCGACCGGCCCACCCTGGTGTTGCTCATTCCCGCGGACACCGGCGACGGGGCCGATGCGCGGCGCGCGTGCCTGGAGGCGTTGCGGAGCGGGCGCTATTACGTCACCAATACCGCTCCCAGCAAGCTGATCCTCGCCGATTTCACTCTCGCTTCCCCTGGCGGGGAAAGCGCCGTGCCGGGCGAAACGCTGTCCGGCGGCGGCCTGTTGCAGATAAGATATTCCATCATGGGAGAAAACCCGCTACAATGGGTAAGAATAATTCAGAACGGCGCGGTCGTCCTGCAGCAAACCGAGCCGGCCGGCACGTGGACCGTGCCGTTTGAATTGCCGGCCGGCGCGTCAGGATATTTCCGTCTGGCCGCGCTCGATGCTCACGGGCAATATCTACTGAGCCAGCCGATCCTGTATCGCGTTCTCGCTCCGTAAAACCCGCTTTTGGAGGTAAAGATGCACCTGGGAACCGGGGAAATCATATTGGTCCTCGCGCTGGCCTTCCTGGTCTTCGGACCCAAGCGCCTGCCCGAGCTCGCCCGCTCGATCGGCGAAGGGATTCGCGAGTTCAAGAAATCGATGAACGCCGTCGATGAGAAACCGGCGCCCGATATGCGCCCGCAAATCACCGATGCCGTGGACAACCCATCCGCGAAGGGGTGATCGCATGAAGCGCCTGCTCGTTTTCCTCGTCGTGCTGGCGGTTGCCGCCGGCGGCCTGTACCTTTGGTGGCGAATCAAAGCGGTAAACATGGTAACCGAGGGTGTGTACAGCGCTTGCCGCGGCCTGGTTGCCAATCCGGCCAACCTGAAGGTAACGCTGCCCAAATCGGTGAAGATAACCGGCTTCGGGCGCGCCACGGTGCCGCAGCTCATCATCAAAGGCACGGATTTGACGCTGCGGAACGGTCCGAAAATCGCCTCCGCCAAGCTGGTGCTCGACAACCTTCAGATCGCCGGTCCGCCATTCCGCTTCACCGATGTCGCCGGCGGATATTACCTCCTTACCGTCACCGATGACGACGTAACCGCCTACCTGCGCAAGCGCGGGGTAAGGTTCGCCATCGTCCGCATTCCGCTGGACACGCTTACCGTGCGCTTCGACAAAAAAGAAGGCGCTATTCTCAACGGCGAAGCCGTCGTTCCCATTATAAAAAACGTGCCGCTCGCCGTCACCGGCAAGCTGGTTCCCTCCAGCATCAACAACCAGGTGGACTACAAAATCGAGCAGATCAAGGTTGAAAAGCTGTCCATCGGCGCGATAAAGCCGGTAGAGCAGGCGCTGGCGAAGATCAATCCGCTCATCACCTTCTCCGACTGGCCGTTCCAAAGCGACATCACCGAGATAAAAACCGGCAACGGCGCCGCCGGCCTTAAAGGACGTATTACGGGAGTGAGGTAGTCGTTAGTGATAAGTCTGTTTGAGTAGTGGCGCAGATATTCGATAACTCATCACTTATCACTTATTACTACTCACTTACTTACCCACCCCTGGAGATAGCATGAAAAAGGGCATAATCATCACGCTGTCAATACTCCTGCTGCTCGTCGTTGTCCTCTGGGGTGGATACGCCTGGCTGCAGCGGCGTATCACACGGGAGATGAATGCCCAACTACAAAAGTCCGTTCGCCAGTATGTGAATAATCCGCAGAACCTGACGTTGACCAATGAGCCGGTGCGGATCGGGCGGAATACCGTGCGCGTGCCGGAGATGGAAGTCGCCGGCACGGATTTGCAGTTCCCGAACGAGCTTGCGGTAGAATCGACCCGTGTGGTCATTCGCGACGTGGAGGTGAACATCGCCGGAAAGCAGAAGAAAGTGACCGGCGCCGGAGAAGGTTCCTTCGAAATAACGCTGTCGGACGATGAGTTGACGAGATTGCTGCGGCGACGGCAGGAGCTGGCGATGGGCGATTTGCAGGTTTCGCCGGAAACTTTGACCCTTACACTGTCCCGGCAAAACGGCATCACGCTGATGGGGGAGGGGACCGAGCCGCCATCGACACAGCGCCGGCCCTTCACCCTGCGTGGAACCCTCGTCCCGGACGCCTCCGGCGAGATGACCTTCCGCGTGAGCGAAATAGCCGTTGCCGGGCAATCCCAGCCGGAGCCGGCGGGAAAAACCTATCCCCTGCCGGCCGCGAACCTGCTGCCGGCGGCGCTGAAAAGCGGGCGCGTCCGCGAAGTCACCACCGGCGACGGGACGATCACCTTCAAAGGCGCCTTCGACGGCGCCCAATTCCTGCAAAACCGTTGAACCGTATAACTTCGAACTCCGAACTTCGAACTTACAACTGGAACTCCGAACTATGAACTCCGAACTCCGAACTTCGAACTCCGAACTCCGAACTTCCAAATTCGCCGATCAATTCGACGCCATCGCCCCTTATTATGATGAAGTGATGTCGGTGGTTCCCTACCGGCAGTGGGTGCAGTACCTGAAGAAGATCTTCAAGCGGTTTGGCTGGAAGCCGAAGCGCATCCTCGACCTGGCCACCGGCACCGGCTCGGTGGCGCTGCTGCTTGCCGCGGAGGGATATCACGTCACCGGCATCGATATCGCGCCGCGCATGATCGACATGGCGCGCGAGAAGGCGGCGCGGCAGGGCGTGAAAAACGTCGCCTTCCTCTGCCAGGACGCCACCCGGCTCGACGTGCCCGGCCTTTTCGATGCCGCCGTCAGCCTGTTCGACAGCCTCAATTACATCCTCACCGCCCGCGCGCTGCAGCAGGCCTTCGCCGGCGTCTACCGCCACCTGAAGCCCGGCGGCAGCTTCATCTTCGACCTGAACAGCGAATACGCGCTGGAGAAGAACCTTTTCTCGCAGGACAACCTCTGGGATGAAAACGCCGAGGTAAAGCATGTCTGGACCGCCGGCTACAACAAGCGCACGCGCATGTCTACCATCGACATGCAGTTTTACTTGCCCGACGGGCGCACCTTCCGCGAGGTGCACAAGGAGCGCGCGCACCGGCACGAGGACGTCAAACGCTTCCTTGCCGAAGCCGGCTTCGAGTTCCTCGACGCCTATGATGCCTACTCCTTCCTCCCCGCGGGCAGGCGCTCGGAACGGATATTTTACGTGGTAAGAAAACATCAATAGTATTATAATGTTTTTAGTGACGGATGATCGATTCGGAGATTACTCGTCGTCTGCTGCCACCCTGTCTACGCCCTGGAGAAAATTCAGCGAGTTGCGCGACCTCCAGCATGTGCCGCAGGCGCACGCGGTCAGGCAGCATACTGCACCTCGGCCTTTTGCAGCACGTCCTCGCGGAAATAGGGGCTGAGATCCTCTGGAGTGCGTAAGTCCACTTCCCGGCCAAGCATATCGGTAAGTTCCTGCTCCATACGGGCGATATCGAAGAGACCGACACGGCTGCCCGGTTTGAACTCCACCAGCACGTCCACGTCGCTCTCCGCGCTGAAGCGGTCCGTCAGCACCGAGCCGAACAAGGCCAGCCGGCGAATGCGCCGCCGGCATGTCCGCCATCGCCGTCGGCTGGTCGCTCCGCCCGCCCTCGGTGCTGCTTGCGCATCATCCCGACGCCTTCATCGACATCCCGTCCGACCTGCTGGCTTTGCTGCCGCCCGTCTCCGTACCGGACTGATAAAGTCACTCCGGCTAGATGCCCTTGAAGAAAGGTAAAACTCTCCATCGCTCGACTATACATAAGATATATTATCGGTCGTTAGACATCTCGGTGACTGCTCCCTCCCTATTAGCAAAAATAAGCAGATACGGCATTAGACACAGCGCTGCTGTTCGGCAACAATATCGGTATCGCCGGAAATCCGCACGGCTTGCGGATGCTGCTGAGCGTTTTACAACGGATAATGCGACCACAAGGTCAGGTGCTGGCGGAATTTGTCGATTATTCACTGGCCACCCGCCCGGCGGATCTGCGCTGCATCGTTCACAACACTTCGCACGGGCGATACCCCGGCACATTCCTGCTCCGCATCGAATACGAACAGCGGTGCAGCCCGTGGTTCGAATGGTTGAAGCCCAAATTCAACGACATTCGCCGGATTTGCCGGGAGACTGGCTGGACCGTCTCCCGGGTCATGCGCGTGAAGGAAGGGAGCACCCACGCCATCATCTTGCGAAAGCCGGATTAACCATGAACTCCGAACTCCGAACTTTGAACTTCGAACTCCGAACTTCGAACTCCGAACTTTGAACTTCGAACTCCGAACTTTGAACTTCGAACTCCGAACTTTGAACTTCGAACTCCGAACTTCGAACTCCGAACTTCGAACTCCGAACTTTGAACTTCGAACTTCGAACTCCGAACTTTGAACTCCGAACTCCGAACTCCGAACTTGGAACTCCTCCCTGCTTGCCCTCCCCCACCCCTTTGCGTTACGATTAAGGCATGCGGACTCGTTATCCCTGCGCGTTGACGATTGCCGGCAGTGATTCCGGCGGCGGGGCGGGCATTCAGGCGGATTTGAAGACCTTTGCCGCGCTCGGCGTCTATGGCGCCGGCGTGATCACCGCCGTCACCGCGCAAAACACGCGCGGCGTGCGCGCGGTCCACGATATTCCCCCGCCGGTCATCGCCGCGCAGCTCGACGCCGTGCTGGAGGACATTCCCTTCGGCGCGGTGAAGATCGGCATGCTCTCCTCGGCGGAAATCGTCATGATCGTGGCGGAACGCCTGCTCGCGCACCGGGCGCCGCCCGTGGTGCTGGACCCCGTGATGGTGGCGAAGAGCGGCGATGCCCTGCTGCGCGACGACGCGGTGCGGGCCTTGCTCGACAATTTGTTGCCTTTGGCAACAATAATAACGCCCAATCTGCCGGAGGCGGCGCGGCTGCTTGGCCGCGCGCGGGTCGAGGATACGGAGGAAGCCGCGCGGGAGCTGCTTTCTCTGGGACCGGCGGCGGTGCTGATCAAGGGCGGCCACGGCGAGGGTAACGAAATCGAGGACCTGCTGCTGGAGGGCGGTGAACCGGAAGCAATTCGCTTCCGCCACCCGCGCATCGACACCGCCAACACCCACGGCACCGGATGCTCGCTTTCCTCCGCCGTCGCCGCCGGCCTGGCAAGCGGGCTGGCGCTGCCGGCGGCGGTGGAAGCGGCCATCGGCTGGCTGCAGGGGGCCATCGCGCATTCCTGGCCCCTCGGCGGCGGGCACGGGCCGGTGCATCATTTCTGGAAGTGGTGGTCATGACGACAAAAACACCCGCCATATCGCGCAAGCGCGGGCCACTCTCCCGCCGGGGCCGCGTTTTGCTCCTCCTGCTGGCCGTCCTGCTCGTCTACGGCATCTTCGTGGAGCCGGCCTGGCTGCAGGTGACGCGGCGCGATATCACCCTCCCCCGCCTCGCGCCCGAGTTCGACGGCCTGCGCGTGGTACAGTTGAGCGATCTGCACTGCGGCCCCTCGTTCTTCAACAAGATGGCGATCCGACGAGCGGTGACGGCGGCCAATGCCTTCGATCCCGACCTGATCCTGCTCACCGGCGATTACGTCAACGTGCCCGGCAGCATCGGCGAGATGCGCCGGCTGCTCTCCGGCCTGCGCGCCCGCCGCGGCGTGCTGGCCGTGCTGGGCAACCATGACTACTGGACCGACCCCGCCGCCGTCACCGCGGCGCTGCGGGCGGCGGGCGTCACCGTGTTGCAAAATGAGGCGGTTCCGGTTGAGCGCGGCGGGGCGCGCCTGTGGATCGCCGGCCTGGACGACGCCTGGGAGGGCCGCCCCGATCTCGCCCGCGCCTTGCGGCCCATCCCCGCCGGCGAGCCGGTCATTGTGCTGGTGCACGAGCCGGATATGGCGGACCTCGTCTCGCGTGAGCCGGTGGACCTGCAGCTTTCCGGCCACGTGCACGGCGGCCAGGTTCGCCTGCCCTTCGCCGGCGCCATCGTCACGCCGCACCTGGGGCACAAATATCCGCTGGGAATGTACCGCGTGGATGATATGCGGCTCCACGTCTCCCGCGGCATCGGCGTCACCTGGCCCGGCCTCATCCGCCTGAACTGCCGCCCCGAAATAACCTGCTTCACGCTTTATAAATTATAACGGAGTTCAAGGGAAAAAGATTGAAAAGATGTTAATAAGATTGCAATGATAATTAAATTTATTTTTTGCAAAAAAATAAAATTTATTAATCATTAACATCTTTTTAACATCTTTTCAATCCTTTTCCCCTTGAACCCCGCTATAAAATATATAATCATTTTAATCCGCGTAATCTGTAGTTTCATTCATGTTCCGCTGCTGCAGTACGCCGTCGAACCATATTACGATGGGAATGTACCGCGTGGATGATATGCGGCTCCACGTCTCCC
>Ga0172369_10004263_pt1 | contig 18244 bp, 28 predicted proteins | sample LakKiv25m_FD_114539 | JGI IMG/M metagenome (GOLD analysis project Ga0172369, IMG submission 114539) | Freshwater microbial communities from Kabuno Bay, South-Kivu, Congo - kab_022012_11.25m | ecosystem: Environmental > Aquatic > Freshwater > Lake | place: Democratic Republic of the Congo...
CCCTAGAGGGAGTTATAGGTGGAGTCGTTTATACTGCAGAAACTCCCCAAGCTGGCGAGGAAAGAGCAGTATAAACGACTCCACCTATAACTCCCTCTAGGGCTATATGTTGTGCATAAGCTAAATGATCTTCTAAGGCTAGCTTGGAGAACGAATACTGTTTAGCACTCGCTATCTCGTTTAACTTTCCGTTTGTTTTCTCTGTTTGTGCTTGTTGCACTTTATTCTCAATTGTCATAGGAAAATTTATATAGTGTTTATTATTATACTTTATGTCTAAATTTAGACATATCACAAAATGGAAAAAGCAGAAGCAACCGCACAATTAGTGAAAGAAGAGATAGAAAGCGATATGTATATAAGAGAAACACTAAAGCAAAACCTAATTAACTACTCTGAATTGGCAAGACATATTCTACCAAAAATAAAAGAAAAAAACAAATCGGCAAATTTTGCCTCCGTCTTAATTGCCATACAAAGATATCAAGACGACATGAAAAAAGAAACATCTGCTTTTAATAATTTCATCAAGAAAACGATGTCAAAATGCGAATTAATAATAAAAAATAGAGTTATAACACTCACATATGAAAGAACGAAAAAAGTTGTTTCTTTTATAAGTAATATTTCCAAGGAAATAAAATGGGAATCTGGAGATATTTTATTCTGTATTCAAGGGAGTGCAGAAATAACAATTATTGTAGACGAAAAAAATGAATCGAAATTTGATAAAATTAAATCCGAGCTTATAGAAAAGGGAGAAAGTCTTGCTTCTTTATCTCTTAGAGAACCAGAAGGAGAAATATATTCTAAAGAAATAGTCGGCTTTTTGGCATTTCTTTGTGGAACTCTCGCAAAAGATAATATAAATATCTACGAAACCGCAACAACCTATAAGCAATTCATATTTATCATTAACGAAAAAGATGTCTCAAAAGCTTATGAAACACTTAAGAGGCTTATCGAACATTATAAAAAATAAACTAAGCTCCGCTATTCTCATAAACTCTTGCAATTCCAGGACATTCAAACTTACAGCCCATACATGCATCTAACGCTTGTTTTGCAGTTCTTAACTCTTGGTTCACTAATGCAATTAGTTCTTGAGAGTCTGCAAGCATTCCCATATGCCAAACATCTTCCAATCCTTGCAAAGCAAGATTTCTTGCATTCATTACTTCTTCATTTGTTTCATCAAGTCCCCTCTTAGCCAATTTGTAACAAGCATTGCAATTAACTACTGCTCTTTGGTATGACATTTTATTTTACCTCCTCCAACATGGTTTTCAGTTGACTATTTTCACAAAATTCAGAGAATTCCATCTCTCCTTCATTTATCCTTTCCTCAATCGAACTAAAATCACTTTCATCTTGAGTTTCAACTAGTGGAGAAGTATGTACTCCATATCTATTCCATAAAGAATAAATTGGCGCATTCCAAAAAGCATTTGACATTTGTATATATCTTGTCATTTTAATGTTTTCCTTCTCCTGCTAAAAGCTCATCCAGAAATCTTACAGAATTATCATTCATAGATATTTTGACAGTCATCTCCAATTAAGCATAAATTATTGTTTCTTAATAAGTTTAGGATATTCTTCTGAACAACATTGAGGTCTTGAGCTTCATCAACCATGATTGCCTTAAACTTTTTTGAGTAAACTTCTCTGATATCAGGATTTTTATCTAAAAGCTTAAACATCAAAAGGAGAATATCATCTAAATCAATAGAATTTCTTTTGCTCAATTCTTGCTCGTATTTTTTGTAAATTTTATTAACATATTTTCTAAGGGTAGTATCGACTCTTACTATTTCATCATCTAAGACTTCTTCAATAATTCCCTGATTGATATTTTCATCAATGGAAAGATTCTCAGAAAGATTTTCAGCTAAAACGCCCACATTTTTGAATCTACTAATCCATCTTACGAAATAATTTACATTTTCTGCCTTATTATCTATTTTTTCAGCTGATAGAATTTGTCTAATTATCTTCTTCTTATCAGATTCGTCATGAATTAAAGTAAAATCTGGGTCTAAAGATAGAAGTTTTGCATTACTTCTAACCATCTTTAAAAAAAGAGAGTGCATAGTTCCAACATAAGGTGGTTCAGAGCCAGTTTTTTCTACAATCTTCTTAATCATATCTTTGGACGCTTTATTTGTAAATGTAGTCATCATAATTTCGCTTGGTTTGTAGTTATGATTCTTGACTAAATTTGCATATCTTTCAACAATGGTGGTAGTTTTTCCTGTTCCAGCACTAGCGATAATTAACAAGTTTCCACTTACAAAATTTATCGCTTCTATCTGTTCCTTGTTTAGCTTAATTTCTCCTGTCATAAAAAATCAAATAAACAAGAGTTCTTTAAGTTAATGATGCTTTTAAAATTAAAGATTACAGGGGTCTAAATGGTCAAAAGAAAGGTTTATAAAGTAATATTAACACGATTATATTATAATATAATCATGATTATATTGAACAATTAAAATGGTAGAAAAAGAATTTTATGATCGAAAAGATGAATTAGCTCTACTTAAAGAGAAGTATTCACTTTTAGAACAAACAAAAAAAGGAGTTATGCTAACTCTTTATGGAAGAAGGAGAGTTGGTAAAACTGAGTTGATTAAGCAGTTTTTACATACACTTAAAGAACCTAAACTTTATTTCTATGTAGGTGTCAGTCAAAGAAGTATAATCTTTAATAATCTTTCAGAGTCAATAAAGGAACAAACAGGTGAGATTGTAAAAATTGAGACCGCAGAAGACTTTCTTAAATACATTGTTAATAAATCTAAAGAAGGAAAATTCACATTAGTTTTAGATGAATTTCAAAGATTTTTAGATATTGCTCCTGAGATGATAAGCTCCTTGCAGAATTATTGGGATAGCATTTTGAAAGAAAGACAAGTATTGATTTTGCTTTTAGGATCCTCTATAGGAATGATACAGAAGATTATGAATAGCAAAGTAGGAGCGTTATACGGAAGAGCTCAAAAAATTAAAATTTCTCCATTTAAATATTCTGATTTCAGATTAATGTTTAAAGAGTTACCCGAAGAAGAAAAAGTTTTGAGATATGGGGTTTTTGGCGGGACACCCTATTATCTTGAAAGGACAAAAAGATTTAAAGATACTTATGAAGCCATAAATGAGCTCGTTTTAAAGAAGAACTCTGAATTATCTGATGAACCGAAGAATTTTTTAGAATATGAAAATGTAAAAAATCATGTTAAATATAATTCTATTATCCAAGCAATTTCTTCTGGAAAAGAATTATTAAAAGAAATTCAAGATTTTACTAAAATGTCAATTACTGATCTTCCCCCATATTTACAAAAATTAGATAAACTTCTTGATTTAGTTGGTAGAAAAGATCCTGTTTTAGGAAAAGAAAGGCTTGGAAGATATCAAACAAAAGACAACTTCTTTAAATTTTGGTATAAATTTATCTTGCCTAATCAAACTCCTTTAAACTTAGGAAATACTAAATTAGTTTCTGATTTAATTAAGCAAGACCTTAATAGTTATGTTGGAAGAATTTTTGAAGATATAGTAAAAGAATTGCTTGTTCTTTATAATACTAAAGAAATAAAAGGATTGAAGTTAAACTTTGAGAATATTGGTTCTTGGTGGGATAGAAATAGCAATGAGATAGATGTCCTCGCATATAATCTCAAAGAAAAAAACTTCTTGCTTGGAGAAATTAAATGGACAAACAAGCAATTAGATATTGATGTGATTGAAGAACTTGAAAGAAAATCAAAATATCTTAATTATGGCGGAACTTACAAATTCTTATTTGTTTCTAAAAATGGATTTACAGAAAAAGCATTAAAAAAAATGCATGATATCGGAGCAATTCATCTTGATTTAAAAGAGATGGAAGAATTATTCAATAAGGTGGGTTAGAATGAAACTCTTCATAATCTCGGATACTCATTTTCACCACGAGAACATAATAAAATATTCTAATCGTCCATTCAAAAGTGTAGAAGAAATGGATAGTGAGATGATTAAAAGATGGAACAATAAAGTAGGAAAAGAAGATATTGTTCTTCATCTTGGAGATTTCGCATTGGGAAGTGAAAAAAAGTCAAAGAGTTATTAGAAGGCTTTGATGAACTTGAAAAGTTAGTATAGAAAAACGTCCGTTTTCTAAACCCCTATTTTTTGAACATTGGCTCGTCGATTACTTTTTTACATTTACAAGAGGGGATTTTACTAATATTCCCACTCCATCTTTTCTCCATCACATTCAGGGCATTTTGCTGTTGTAATAACTTTATCCTTCTCATTATCAAAACCATAATAAGTAAGCCCAAACTTTTTTATCAATGCTTTCTTTATCTTTTCATGGTTCTCTTCAGATGCAGAAGCATTCAATAAGAAAAATCTCTGTTTAATTCCTTTCCTGTTTCCACAATTATAGCACTTAATAGGATTAAAATCCACTAACCCCTCGCTTAATTTTCTAGTTTCTTTTTTTGTTAGTTCGGTTATTTGGGTTTTCATTGTTTAAACAAATCCGAAAGTAATCAATATCCCCAATACTAGCATAATCAGTCCTGCTATTAAGTGAAGGATTCTAAGATTACTATCTTTCCATTTTGTTGCTTTTTCCACGTTAGCAAATCCGAAGTAAATTAATAGGGTTAAGATTACCAATGGCAAGACAAAAACCAAATTATACAAAAGCAATAAGGGAATTGAAGCCCACATTGTCATTCTATCAGCTAATAATCCTAAGATTACAATATAAGGTCCTCCTGTGCAAGGAAGTTCAAATAAACAAACAACAAAACCCATTAAAAAAGCTCCCAATGGCGATGTTACTTTTCCAAGCATTTCTTTAAGCTTTGGTCTCCATCCCCTTGGAATTTCCATAACAAATCCTGCCCCACCATACCAAAAGAAATCTTTTATATTTGCTAATCCGATAACTATTGCAACTATTCCAATAACTTTATAGAACCAATAAGATAATCCTGAAATCTGAATAGCTGAAAATAAACCAAGTCCAAACAGAAAGTAAGCAATATAAATTGAGATTGTAAATGCAAATCCAGCCTTAAGTGCCTTCTTCTTATCTCCTGCAACAAGTAATGCCCCCATTAAGATTAATAAAACTGCAATAGCACAGGGATTTATTGAATCCACAAGAGCTCCCCCAATTATGGTCAATAAAGATAAGGAACCTAATTTTTGCATGGGAGAAGTATCTCCAGTTTGTCCTCCCCCATTTTTAATTTCTAAATTGGGGCATTGTGCTCCTTTATTTTCTGCTATTAAACTATCTAAGTTTTCTAAGATTGGACTATCTCCAATAAGATAATTATTTCCTATTAAAACAACTGGAATACCTCTTTGTGCATCTTGGATATTAAATGTATCAAAATATTGATTTAATAAAATCATATTTGAGCGATTATTATAAATCTCAAACTTGTAAACTTCAGCAGGAAACTCAGACTGAACTGCAATTTTGTTTATCTGGGGTTCAACCCTTGCACAATGCTGACAACCATCTCCATAAAAGAAATAAACACAGGTCGTATTTTGAGCACTGACAATACTTGTTAAAAATAAAACTACAAAGATTAATAGAAAGAACTTATAGTTTTTCATTATCTATATCTAAAATTTCCTCCTTCAATCTTTATTGCTTTACCCCTTACAATTGCATCAGCTATAACTTTTCTTGCAGATAAAACTAATCTGTGAAATGTTGGCTGGGAGATATTCATCTTTTTCGCACATTCTTCTTGATCTAAACCCTCTAAGTCTTTTAATCTAACTGCTTCAAATTCATCAACACTTAACACAACTTCCTCTAATTCCCTTAGAGGAATTCCTCTCGGCTTAAAGTAAGTAACATTCGGATTAAACCCTACTCTTCTACAAAGTCTTGGTCTTACCATATTAATCGTGTTCTTTAAATTTTTTATTCTGTTCTTTGTCTGATTTTCTCAACCATTCCATTAACATAGCGACATGTTCTTTCTCTTCATCTCGATTATGTTCAAGAATCTTTTTCAAAGCAGGATCTTTTGCATCTTCTATTCTGGTTTCATACCAATTAATAGCTTCTAATTCTTCAATTAAAGATTGTCTTGCTTTTTTTAAATCAGAATTTTCAACTTCCTTTGAATACATTTTTCAAACCTCCCATAATGAATTATTATTCATAATATTATTTAAAGCTTTCCAAAAATAAAAAAGGAAAACAAGAGATAAAAATGACTACTTAATTTCTTTAAGCCTTTTTTCTATATCTTGTTTTTCAAGGTCAATTTCCTTCAGCTCTGACTCAAGAATCTTCTTTTCTTCTTCCTTTGTAAAGCCGACTGCAAATCTTGCTGGGCATCTTGCTCTTCCGAAGCCTCTACCAAAGCCCCTTCGCATTCCGCCCCCACAAGGTCCGAGTCCTCTTCCAGTCATAGCACCTTGTCCTAATGGTCCTGTTCCGTCTTGTCCTGGCATTTTGTTTTCCTCCAAATTGTGTTTATTTAGTTATGAATATATATTCATAATACTATTTAAATGTTTTGGTGTGAAAAAGTTGTTAAACTTCTTTTAATACTGATTAATGCTGGTTATTCTCAACTTCCAAGCTTTAACAAAAAAACTTATAAACTTCATAATGTATTTAACATAATGTTAAAAAAATCACCAAGTCCAATTCAATTCATTATTGGGATTACCTTCGCTTTAGCTGGGGCAATTTTGATGTTTTTTGGAATTCTTCCCCTATCTGCGAGAATTACCATAGGGATTATTGGTCTTGCTCTAATTGCAACATCAAGATTCAGATTAATAAACTAAAAAATATTGTAATCACTATCTCTATTCAATTTTTCTTACAATCTTCGCAGATTCCCCTAACTTCGAGTTGGAAGCTTGTAATTGAACCTGGGATTTTCTCTTTAACTTTTTTAAGAAAGTCAATATTATCAATGTCAAAATGAATTATCTTTCCAGTTTTCTCACAAGTAAAATGGCAGTGGCTTTTCTTTTCTTTAGAATACAATGTTTTTCTATCGCAGATATAAGAATAAAGTTTATTTTCTTTCTTTAAGCTATTCAAGAATCTATAAACGGTTGCTATTCCCATTTTATCATCTTTATTTTTTGCTAATTTATGAATCTCTTCAGCTGTAAAAAAAGAGTTTATAGATAGAATTATCCCTTCGATTACTTCTTTTTGCTTAGTATTTCTTGATTTTCTTATCATTTTCCTTATTGATAATGAAAATCAATAACGTTTATAAGTGTATCTTTTTATTATTTTTCATGACATTATCTATTTGGATATATTCTCTAGTAAGTGTATTCATAGTTAGTTTAATTGCTCTTGTAGGAATTGTAACTCTCTCAGTAAAGGTAGACAAGCTAAAGAAATTCTTAATATATCTGGTGAGTTTTTCTGCTGGAGCTTTATTGGGTGATGCGTTTATTCATTTACTTCCAGAGCTTGCAGAAGAAGGATTAACATTAAATTATTCCATAACTATCTTGGCTGGAGTTTTAATTTTCTTTTCATTAGAAAAAGTTGTTCATTGGAGACATTGCCATATGCCCATTACAAAAAATCATATTCATCCATTTGCTTACATGAATTTAATCGGAGACTCATTGCATAACTTCATTGATGGTTTAATTGTGGCAGGAAGTTATTTAATTAGCATCCCTGCTGGAATCGCAACAACTATCGCAGTAATACTTCATGAAATACCTCAAGAAATAGGGGATTTCGGAGTATTAGTTCATGGAGGATTTACAAAAGGAAGAGCAATTTTCCTAAACTTTATCACAGCTTTAACCGCAGTTTTGGGAGCTATTTTTGCTTTAGTATTAAGCAGTTATATTCCCAACATTGAAGGATATCTTATCTCTTTAGCGATTGGAGGATTTTTGTATATTGCTGGAAGCGATTTAATACCTGAACTGCATAAAGAAACAAAAATCTCTGTTTCATTAATTCAGATATTAACCTTTATCTTAGGGATTATTGTTATGATGGCTTTATTGTTATTTGAATAATCTTTCCACATATTCCGAATCTCCGAACGAGTATAATGTCTTAATTATGTAGTTTTTATCCGTTTAATTGCCATTTTCTCTCACTAAAAGCATTCACTCCACACGATTATGCCATAAGAGACATATGCTCCCGCCGTGCAAGAAGAAAAAGTTCTAGTCCCTGATTATCGTCGTAGTCTAGCCTTTTTTTGAACTAATTTTAATCAACACCTATTTTTTATTGATTATTATCAGCCCTTTACATTTCTAAATACATTTAGTATTTATATTTTTCTATTTTGAAAAATCATCTTTTTCAATTTCTTTCAAAAGTTTCTTATCTGGAATATGCTTGCTTAAATTAGGGGTTTCTTCCATGAAATCCTTTGGTCTTTCGTTCCAGTGTTTCTTTACAAGTTTGAATACCTTATTTTTTATTGGAACATGAATTCCATTATACTCTTCTAATCTGCATAGGCTCTCGTAAACCCAGAAAAACCAACGTTTTCCCTCTTCCTTGCTTTGTTCAATTATCTCTTTGTAAACAATGTCATACTTTATCTCTCCCTTCATTATTCTATCACAATCAATAACATCTCCTTCTCTTGATGTCATCATCTTAAACAAGAAAATATCTTCATTTGAAACAAGGTAAACTGAGAGATTTCCGTAGTCCTTGTATTTCTCAGCTCTGTTTATCATGCCTTTTGTCAGAAAGAGCATTTTCCCAACTTGCTTTACAAATACATCAATTCTTGACTCTTCTTTCATGTAAACAGCAAGTGCAGTAAGATAAAACTCGCTTTCCCTCTCGCTCATTGATTGAAATCCTATTTTCTTCATCGCATTATCAAAAATATTAAAATCATCCATGCTTGTAACAATAATATCTATATCTTTTGTTCTGTCTTTCAATCCCTTAAAAGAAAGGGCACAACCACCAATCATGTATATTTTTACAGGTTTCTCTATTTTTGATGCAACCTTCCCCAATAAGATTTCTAATTCCTGCTTAGTGAACATCTTTCACTCCATACATACTTGCTATTCTTATAAAGTCTCTTCTTTCGTAAGCTGGCAGTCCTTGAATGAAGACTTTTTTCTCTTTAGTAGTAAGAAGCTTGAGAAAGTTAGAAAACATGGTATACTTGCCGTATTTCATAGCAATTGGCATAACCTTTCTTGCATTTAACTTATTCTTCAAATAAAAGGTTAAAGCTAAATGCAAAGTTCTTGGGTCATCTACTTCAAATAACGAATGAACAAATATCTCTTCTTTAGATAGCTTTCTTTTTGGCTGGATACAGAGGGCAGTAATAACCCCGACTTCAACACCATAATTTTTATACTCATACAATCCTGTGGCATTATCTTTGATTAGTGCTTCATCATCTACCTCATAAATAATTTCTTCCTGATATTTCCACCTTACAACTCCATTTAATTGCGCATAATTTTTATACGCAATTACAAATTCCCTTAAAGAATGCCATGCTTTTTCATTTATTTTATAAAGATGATTTTGAGTAGTTATAACTCCCCTATTTTTCAAAGTTGACCTATATCTTTCTAACATATACTTTGATACCTTGCTCAATTCTGTGGCAGTTTTTATATCAATCCAGTCCTCGCTAACTGCAGCCAAGAACAATATTTTACTGTCTGCAAAGAGATCTTCAAACTTAAATGACGGATATTCCATAATAAGTTCTTTTAACCTTATTGCGTGCATTGTGCTTGCAACTTCAATAAATATCCTGCTTCCTTTGATTTGGTGCGCTCTCTTTTTTATTACGAATCCTTCATTTTCAAGGTCTTTGACAATTTCAGTTATCCAATTAGGAGATTTATTCTGCACCTTGGCTAGACCTTCAATCGTATTAATTCCTCTTGCTATTTTTGGAAATATTTGTAACATTGGTTTAGATAATCTCATGTTGTAATTAAAGCGAGTTAATATATAAATGTATCGGTTATATTACAATAAAATCCTATTTTTGGTTTTGCCCCTGCAATTTCTCCTGACCAATAAATAATACTATCGGAATTGTTGCAGAACTTTTTTCAAGGCTTTCAACAAATTGCTTTAATTCCCCATAATTTCTGTAAAGCTTCATGTAATAGACTAATCCTTCAATGTCTTTTTCTTTTAAATGTGGAAACTCATGCAACAGCTCTTTTTTTATTCTGATAAGATTCCATGCTTGGTCGCTATCACTATAAAATAATTTTCCCTTAATTTCGACAGTTTCTTTAATTGGAGACAAAAATCGTATACTATCCGCTATATCACCTCTCTGAACCTTGTTTTTCAGAGGTGGCTTTATCATTCGTGTCCTAATTCCCCAGTAGCAAATAGTATTTAAATATTTCGTTTGTTACAAAGATTACAGATATTCCAACTAGAAAGGCTTAAATAGCCTAAGCTATAAATAAAAAAATACCAAAATGGCAAAATACACAAAAGCATTGACAGTAAAGTTCCCAGAAGAAATCTGGAAGGCTATGGGGAAGAGAGTAGAGAAAAAACAGAAATACTATCCAAGATATTCAGAAGCAGATATTATAAGGACTGCCGTTGTCAAGCATCTTAAAGAAAAGAATCTCTTAGATAAGAATAAGAATTACCTTTAATAAGCTGAAACAAGCCCGAAAACCAGAGTGCTCGACGAATATATAAGAAACAAAAGGTATAAAAATGAAAAAGAAGTATCTTTATCGAGAAAAGAGAGGAAAATGAAGCTGAAGAAAATCCAGATTGCTTTAATTGCAATGTTTGCATTAATTGCAATTGTGGCTGCAACAACCTATGTTCACAACGGCTCTAATTTGGGCAACGGAACATTTAACAATACTTTATTTAATTCTTCTGGAGATTATGTTTATCTTAATTACACGGATGGGACGAATACAAGCTATGTTTCTTCAGGGACATATACCTCCCCTGTTATTGACGCTGGAAGTTCTTCTTTCATAAGTATTTCATGGAAGGGCAAGCCCAGAAATTGTCCTACTGGGATGGCTTATATAGACAAGTTGGGAGGATATTGCATTGATAAATATGAGGCTTATAATAACGGGGGAGTTGCGGGAAGCGCAGCAGGACAAACACCTTGGGCTTCAATTTCACAAACAAGCGCTAGAACTGCCTGTGCAGGTGCAGGAAAGCACTTATGTACTTCAAGGGAATGGCTGGGAGCAGCGAATATCAAAGGGCAGTATTATAATCTCCCTGCTACGCTATCACAATGTAATGTTGCAGGAAGCGCAGCATCGGTTGGAGGGAGTAATGCGGATTGTGTCTCATCAGAGGGTGTTTATGATATGGTTGGAAGCGTTTGGGAGTGGACTAATGAAACAATTAATACAAATGTTGCAGGAGCAGGATGGAGATACATAAGCACAACTGATGGAAGTTTCTCTACTGATTCAAATGTTGATAACGGTAAGTATGGAAAGGATGGAACTTATTTTGCTTCGGGAGCTGTAACAGGAAATGCGGTGTTTCGTGGTGGCAGCTGGCGCGATGGGGCTGGTGCTGGTCCCTTTGCTGCGTTCTTGTTCAATGCGCCTTCGGATACCTACAGCAACTTAGGCTTCCGCTGTTGCTCAGTACCCAATTAATCTTTTAATCTGAAATCTCGCGAAGCGACGCGCGCGAAAAAGAGGTTGAAAAGGGTGGAGCTATAGAAAAACACCGCAAAAAATCGGGAAAAAATCCAAAATGGAAAAAATAGATAATTCTGACAATCATTCAACTTGTCCAGAATCATCTAAAAAACAATTCGGAAAAGATGATACAAACAGTAGAATTGTCCATAACCCCGAGCAGAAAACTTTAGAAAGTGCAAGGGTAGAAAATTCTTCGCAATATGAAAAACCAAAATATATCCTTCTTGAAAAAACGAAGGCACTTTATACATTATTGCATCCTCTTTTGATGTTGTTTCCAAGCAATGCAAGATTTACGTTGGGGGCGAGAATAGAAGAGAACATCATAAGCGCAATAGAATTTTTGGTAATGCAAAACTATCAGACAACAGATGACGAAAGAGGAAAGATGGTTCTCGGATTTATGTCAAAAATGAATATTCTCGGCATTCTTGTTCAGCAGGCAATTATTTTTAGATATATTTCTTTTGAAAAAGGAGAGCAGGTAAATAGTCTTACAAGGGAAATTCAATCCATCGCAAGCTCAAGATATTCGCATCTTACAGTAAAATGAAAAATCTCATTTTTCAATCACAAGAAAATCAAAGATTTTCTGTGCAGCAAAACATGGTTTTGCTTGCACTCGATTTAGGAGATAAATCTTCGTGAAATGAAGACATTTGACGATTTGTTTGGCAAAATAATTTCTCTTCCTAATTTATACAAAGGATTTTTAGATGCAAAAAAATCAAGAAATGGCTCTGAAGAGTGCATTTTGTTTGAGCAAAATTTGCATGAAAATCTTTGGAATCTTCACATTGAATTGCTAATGGGGAGATATTACCCATTGGAATGCTCTGTCTTTTTTGTCGAAGATTACAAGAGAAGAAAGATAACCGCGCCAAGATTTAGAGACCATGTCCTGCATCACGCAATATTCAATTATCTTGAGCAGGTATACGATTCGTGTTTTATCTCAGATTCTTTTGCATGCAGGAAAAACAAGGGGACACACAGAGCATTCAGAAGACTTAAGTCCATGATAAACAAGTCAAGAAGTTCTGATTATTTTATGAAATCTGACATTACAAAATATTTTTATTCTGTTGACCATCACAAATTGATAGACATTTTAAGAGGAAAGATTAAGGATGAAAAGCTCGCCATACTCCTTGAAAAATTTATTAACTTTCATTTTGAAGAGCAAACGGCTGGATGGATTGAAAATAAGGAGTATAAAATTCAGAGAAAGGGAATGCCCATCGGGAGCCTTCTAAGCCAGCTTTTTGCAAACATATATCTTAATGAATTGGATTATTATGTGAAGCACGAGTTAAGAGTAAAAAAGTATGCAAGGTATGTTGATGATTTTGTGATTATTGATAAAGACAAAAATAGATTGCATCAATTGTATTGTTTAATATCAGATTTTCTAGAGAAGAGCCTTTTTTTGAAGCTTGAACAAAGAAAAACACAGATAAACAAAATCGCATTCGGAGTTGACTTCTTAGGATTTGTTGCGTTTAAGCATTATGTAAGAGTAAGAAGCAGAAACTATAAAAGATTTTGCAAAAGAGCAAAAAGGAAAATATCTCTATTCAAAAGAGGGATAATATCTTACAAAAGCCTTGATTCTTCCTTCACGAGTTATCTGGGGCATCTTTCTTATACAAATTCGCATAGAATAATAGATAATGTAAATCGCCTGCATTTTATGGCGAAAAGGGCAAAACTTTCTTTAATATCGATTAACATCAATCAAAATGTGCGAAATTTGCAACATTGAATGATTGCTCTAAAAATCCATTAGCCGACGTTACACTTAAATTAGCAGTTTGTGTATTTAATAAGCCAATAAACTGGCATGTAAAAGCTATTGCAGCGGTGATTCGTGGTGGCAGCTGGAACAATGGGGCTGATGCTGGTCCCTTTGCTGCGAACTTGAACAATGCGCCTTCGAATACCAACAGCAACATAGGCTTCCGCTGTTGCTCAGGACCAATTGCAAGCCTTATGGAAAATTTGACCTGTTCAAATTCACCACCTACTCTAACGAGATACGGATTTTCAAGGAAATAAGGCTGCACATGGTGCAGGTTTTTACATTCGTTCAATATGTCAAGAACTTTGGTTCTTGAGCACCTTGAGAATTATCGAATAATTCTCTCAGTTTTTGAACGAAAACACGAGGGGGGCTTTAGCATTAGCATATAAGTGCAAGCCCTCCTATGACTTTATCACTTAAATAACACTTAGAATATTTCCTTTTTCGTCCAACTTTATAATTTTATTGATATTTCCACAGGCGCTTTCATCTATTTGCACAGCATAATCCCTGCAAAAACCTAAACATCCAAACGTGTCATTTTCATTATTATTATTAAGATATAATTTCAGGGCGCAATCTAATGCTTCTCTCTGCTCTTTTACGTAATTAGGAATTCCTTTGATATTTGCGCTATTCTTGTAAACTCCTTTCGAATCTTTTTCCCAACCATCATCTCCCTTAACAAGAAAGCTGAAAACCAATACGCCTATCAAAATTCCTGCAATAACACACAATGCTTGAACCTTCCCGCCAATCCCTCTGTCTTGCTCTCTATCCCTAAACTCGTAAATATTACTCATTCTGCAGTAATCTTTATATTTTGTATTACATCGAACTTGAATATCGCAAAATAAAGTTCATATTCTCCTGTTTCATTAAAAGTAGAGTTAATTACATCCCCTGCATTAATAGAATAGATGCCCTTGTTATCAGCCGAAAGTTCCTTTAAACTTAGCACTTTAGAATCAATTACTTTTCCGTCCTTGCTTAATGAAATCAAAATAGGTGTGTTTGGATCAGTTGCAATTCCCTCAGGAGCAGAAAAGGACAAATTATACGACAATGAATCTCCTAAATTAACTTTGTATTCATCATTAAATATAACGTTGCCTGTTGGTTTAAAAGAAGGGAAAAAGAAAAACAGTCCAACAAGGGCAAACCCTGCAAGGACAAATAAAAACATCTCTCCTGTTTTTCCCATTTTAAGTCAAGATTATTTTTCCCCCATCTCTCTTCAAAACTTTATCTGGGTTGATTTCGACTCCTTTTCCATTCACAATCTTAAAGTCAACCATTTTTTTCTTGAAGGGAACTCCCCTCATTTTTAATACTTCAATTGCTCCTCCTCGATTCCCATCACTATAACTTACATTGTAGATTACAATAATGCCGTCTGACAGGAAGGAGACTGCCTCCCCTTCTTCCTTGAATGTGCTTCCTACATGAGTCGGAGTTGAAACTTCTCTTATAAGGAAGTTAGTTATTTTGTTTTTCTCCAAGTACCTGAACAACTGCTCCATGTAAATCCTAAATCTGCTTTCCTGTCCTGAAAACGCAGAAGCAATAGAAGTTAAAGAGTCAATAACTACAAAATCCGGCTTGAAATCCTCTGGGAACAATACTGGATCTGCCTCAATTAAAAGCTCTTTCTTAGCCTCAGCCAGCAATGCCTCAACGCTTCTTGAAACATCCAAAGCATCAAATCTTGTCACTCTTAATAATCCTTTTTTAGTGTACTCATCAACATTCCAGTTAAACCTCTTCATATGCTCAATCAATCTTTCTTCGGGTTCTTCAAAACTCATATAAAGGCATTTCTTGCCTTTCTTGCATAAGCCATTTAAGGTAGCAAGGCAGAATATTGTCTTTCCCGAACCTGGACCACCTTCGACAAGAACAGCATCTCCCGAGGGAATTCCAAATCCTTTCTCAAACAAAGAATCAAACCCATTTATTCCCGTAAGAATAAACTCTTCCTTTTTTCCAAGCTTTTCGCCTTTACTGCTTATCTTAACTACATGCTTTTTCCCAGAACTCTTTGTTTTTGCATTCCCTCTCTTTACAGCCATTGTTATCTATCTCTTCCCCCTTTTAAATACTTTATTGTCGTTAATCTTTGTTTTTCCGTTTAATTCCTTTGTATTGCTTTCGTTTTTGTTCATATCAACTTTCATTAGTTCTTCCTTCAACTGCGGAATTTGTCTCTCAACATCCCTTATCATTTCCTCAAATGTCTTTAACTTCACATTATACTCCATTTCAGACATCTTTTTTGTCTTAAAATAATCATATTGCATTTTTTTAATGAGTTCGTTTATTGATTTTCTTCTCAAATAAAGATTGTCTAATTTTATCTTAAGCATCTCCCTTCTTATTGACTTCCAGAAAACAATCAACAATATCACAATGATAACTATCCAAGTAAGAAGCATCCTCCAGTTTTCCAGAAAAAAGTCCTTTATCGACCTTGTTGTTGTATCATAGAAAAGCTTTAATGAGGTCTGGCTAGCCTCCAAGTCAGAGAGGTCATTGTATCCCTTATTCACTAATGTCAAAGTATCCTCAAATCTTTCCTCATCGAGTGATTTTAAAATATTATTATACTCCTTATTCATAGAGCTTAAATTAAACTGCTTTTCTGCATTGAAATAGCTTCTGTTGAAAACCAAGAATTCATCCAATGCCTTTAAAGCCACATCTTTAGTATTGCAGACTTCCGATGCAGATTGATTAACTAATTTAAAGTCTCCGCTTCCCTTCTGTATTTCAAGGGCAATTTGTGCAGAGTATAATTGCAATGCCTGTTGAAAAGATTCGTTTACCCTTGTTACTCTTAATCCTCTGCCTTGCATTTCGCCCATGCAATTTTCAGCATTTATTATCAAAATCTTCGCGCCTATAGAGGCGTTTGTAGTTCCATCATTTATTAGTTTTCCATCAAAAAATAAACCCTCTGCAGTCACATTTCCCATAATAGCCACTATAATGAACAATCCTAAAAAGAGAAAATTTATTTTTTTCATTTCAAAACTCCTTTTAGGGCTGCCTTCGCCTCTAAAGTAGCAAGCTTCTCATCAATCTGTCCTAATCTTCTGTTGTAGCTTTCCAATCTTAATTCATATGACTTTGTTTCTATAATTTTTTCCTTTAAGTATTGTTTCTGTATCTCTTTTATCAATTCAATTATTCTCATCCTTTCTGCCTTGAGCCTTTTGGCTTCTCCGACAAACCTTAAAATATGTGCTCTTTGGCTTTCAAGTTCAATGAGCTGTTCTATAACATCACTTAATCTTTTTTCATAGTACTGCATTGATTGCTGGTATTCTTCCATAGACATTTTTTTCTCAGTAAATGTCTGCCTCTGAACAACCTTCATCAGTTGTTGAAGAATTTTCTCTTCATCTTTAAGTTTTTTTATCTTTCTTATTATCGCTCTTATTCTTGCTCCCTTATATCCTGCAAAACTTAAAGCAAAAAGGAATACTGCTGACATTCCAATCTCTTGTTTGTTGTTCTTTAAATAATAACTCAGTGATGCAATCTCACCTTTTACCTCCAATGCGAATGTTGTCTGTGCTTCTTTTGCTCTCTGTGCTGCTTCCGAGAAATCATTCCTTTCAAGACTCAATTGTGCCAATCCAATTATTCTCTCGCTTCCAGAAACGTCAATTCCCTTTTCCTTTGCTTGTGCAATCAAATCATTCATTTCGCTAATTGTCTTTTTTGCACCAAGGGCATTTTGGATGAGGCTACTAAGAGAGTTATAATTTTCCTGAACAGTTGAATAATCTAAGGCATCAAAGGCTTTATTCATTGAGGCAACCAGATTGGTTACGTCTGAATCATTAAATCCTGCACCGCTGAACTCTTCTGTTAATTTAGTTGCATTGGATATTAAAGTCTGTGCATCATCCTTTGAAATATCATTAACCTGAAGCACAATTGTTTTCTCCTCATTGTAGCTCTGCCCAGAACTATCCCCTGTTATCTTCAAGTTGATTGTCTGCTGCCCAAGTTCAATAAATCCTGGGGAGGTTATTTTTATCGAGAGGTTTATTGCCTGTCGAGGAAGGAGGCTCCCTAATGATTCTGGAACAACTTCCATATATTTAGCCAATGCTCCTGAAAGGCTGAACTTAAGGTTCTTAAGTGTTATATTTGCATCATTATTTCTGAATGGAACTTTTATTTCATTTGTCTTTCCTCTTACAAATTGGTAATCTGCCCTGCTTGACTTTGAAGAGCCAGACGCACTGCCTCCGCCTCCACCACCTCCGCCGCTACCAGTTCCCGGGGTTGTGACAACGGGAGCGACATAATCCCCATCAGCAGCACCGCATGCAGTTACATAAATCCCATCGCCCACATTATTGCAAGTGAAAGAAATATTTATGCCATAACTCAATAATATATTCCCAGAAACATCTTTTATCCTATCTCCTGATAAATTGTATCCATAAGCATAAAGCACAACTGCCTTGCTTCCAGGAACCATTGAGGACAGGGAGCTAAAGGAGAAGTTGGAATTAGCATAATTATAATTATTATCCGTTATATTGACATAACTCGTGTTTAACACCCCCGAAACATTTGTAATCCCTGAAGGCAAATCCCAGTATAAAGTAACATTATAAGCTGTGTTGTTTTCGTTAACATCGACCGAACCCATTAAATTTCTTATGTAGCCCGTTAAAGAAAAGTTGCCGGGTGCCAACGGAACTTCGTTGGGATATGATGTAA
>Ga0172369_10004265_pt1 | contig 18233 bp, 22 predicted proteins | sample LakKiv25m_FD_114539 | JGI IMG/M metagenome (GOLD analysis project Ga0172369, IMG submission 114539) | Freshwater microbial communities from Kabuno Bay, South-Kivu, Congo - kab_022012_11.25m | ecosystem: Environmental > Aquatic > Freshwater > Lake | place: Democratic Republic of the Congo...
CCGTTGCCGCAACCGATATCCAATTTCTTGTCGCCTGGCTTGGCGTATTTCTTAAACTCGGCAATGCCGGCCCACCACTTGCCGCGAGTATTGGAAAAATCACCGGCGATCCGATCATAGATCTTCGAAGTGGATTCAAGTATCGCCTTGACATTTTCTTCTTTCATAAGTATGATATCTATTAAACCTGCGATATAAAAATAACCGATGAATCCGGTTTACGAACAAATAATCCATGACATCATCGCCAAATGCCCGAAAAAAGATCGGGAATTTTTTGCCATCCTGAGAAAATCAATGGCAGAACACAAAATTCCGCCGCCGGCCAAATCAACCTTGCTCAAAGCTTATCACAAACTGGCCGGATCTGGCAAAATCTCCGCCCCGGGCGGAAAGCAATTTAATATTGAGAAACTATTAACTAAAAGAGCCGTCCGCACCCTGTCGGGAATCGCCGTCATTTCTGTTTTGACCAAGCCGTATGACTGTCCCGGCAATTGCCTATTTTGCCCGACGGAAAAAAACATGCCCAAATCATATTTGAGCAACGAGCCGGCAGTGATGCGGGCCATCGCCAACGATTTTGACCCCTACAGACAAGTTAAAATGCGTTTAGAGGCGCTAAAAGCCAATGGCCACAGCACAGAAAAAATAGAGCTGATCGTCATGGGCGGTACTTGGTCGCATCATGACCGAAAATACCAAGAATGGTTCATCAAACGATGCTTTGACGCGACCAATGGCAAAACAGCAAAAAACCTGGCCGCCGCGCAAAAGAATAACGAATCAGCTAAACAAAGAATCATCGGATTGACATTAGAAACCCGTCCGGATCATATCAATACTGAAGAAATAATAAGAATGAGAGAATTAGGCTGCACCCGGGTAGAACTGGGCATCCAGCATATTGATGATAAGATTTTAAGGCTTAATCGCCGCGGACATACTGTCAAGCAGTCAATCGCGGCGATCAGACTGCTTAAGGACGCCGGCTTTAAGCTCAACCTGCATATCATGCTGAATCTGTACGGCTCAACGCCAACCAAAGACTTTGCCATGTTCAAAAAATTATATTCTGACGACAACTGGATGCCGGACATGGTAAAAATCTACCCTTGTGTCGTCAATAAGTATGCCGATTTGTACAAAATATACAAGCAAAAAAAATACAAGCCGTACACGCAAAAGCAACTTATAGATTTGATCGTAAAAATAAAAAAAATCACCCCTCCCTGGGTGCGAATCACCAGATTGATCCGCGATATTCCAGAAGAATCCATCATTGCCGGCAATAAGACGACCAATCTGCGGCAGCTTATCGCCCATGAGGCCAAAAAAGACGGCTGGTCCTGCCAGTGCATCAGATGCCGAGAGGCAGGACACCAGCCGGATAACGGCGGAAATATAAAACCGAAATTATTTATTAAAAAATATCAAGCGAGTGGCGGCACAGAATATTTTTTAAGCTTTGAATCGGCTGATCAAAAGATTGTATACGCTTTTTTGCGGCTTAGAATGCCACAGGATTCGGCCGGTAATCAGTTTGCCGAACTTCGCGGCGCCAGCTTAATTAGGGAACTGCATACTTACGGCCAAGCGACTGACATCGGCGACAAGGGCGAAGTGCAACATCTTGGACTAGGGAAAAAACTGCTGATGGAAGCCGAAAAAATTACCCGCCAACACAGCCTCAATAAAATTGCCGTCATTTCCGGCATTGGCGTCAGGCCGTATTACAACAAATCCGGCTATCAACTAGCAGGGACTTATATGGCAAAAAAATTATAAATAAAAAATCGCCGTTGCATGTCAGGCGATTTTTTTATATCTATTTATTCTGGAACTTATTCAGCCGGAGTTTCTTCTGCCGGTGCGGATTTCCTGCCCCGGCCTTTCAGGGCGTCCTTGAGATTCTTTCCTGCCTTGAATTTGGCCACCACGACGGTCGGAATGGTTATTTTTTGCGACGGCTGGCGCGGATTTATGCCCTCGCGGCCCTTGCGAGCCCGGGCAGAAAACGTGCCGAATCCCGTCAGAACAACTTCATGGCCTTCCTTCATTTCAACAGTGGCTATGTCAGTAAAGGCGCCAAGCGCCGCTTCGGCTTGCGACTTATTGATGCCGACTTTATCGGCTATCTTTTGCGCTAATTCTGCTTTGTTCATATGGTTATGAAATTATTTCACCTCAACTGATTTATTTATCCTCTCGATTTTAGCCGTCTTCCTTGTTTTTTCATCAATCTCCAAATACACGGCATTGAAAGTCGCCAAACCCTGCGACGGCACATCGTGTTTCTTAGACGATTGCCCGGTCTTCAAAAATAAATGATAGATCTGCTGTTTGTCTGACCCGATGACGGAATCGTAATAACCCACCATGCCCGCATCAGTGATGAAGCCCGTTCCGCCGGAAAGTATCTTTTCATCCGCCGTCTGAACATGGGTATGAGTGCCGATGACCGCCGCAATGCGACCGTCAAAATAATTCGCCAATGCCGCTTTTTCGGAAGTCGCTTCCGCATGGAAATCAACCAGATAAATAGCTTGGCGATCCTGGCTGATAATCTTATCCAATGTCTTGAAAGGATCGTGCAAGAGCTCTTTCTTGTCCTTCTCCCAACCGTAAAACACCTTACCCATTAAGTTTACCACATTTAGCTTAATTTCACCAACCGACCATCTCTCGTATCCCCCGCCCGGAGGCAAGTTCAAAGGCAGGGACAGCGTCATTTGGCCGACTCCGGCCAGTTTGGCCGGATAATTGGCCGGCCGAATCAGGCGGTTAGACGAATTATCTAGCATCTCGTCGCTGCCGCCCTTTTCCCAGATATGATTGCCAGAAGTGAAGGCGTCAATGCCCGCCTCCTTCATTTCATCCAGAGTTTTCTGGGTTGCGCCAATGCCATGCGCCAGATTCTCAGCATTAGCAATAACCGCATCTGGCTGATATTCTTTTTTGAGTTTTCCCAATTCCTGCATGATCGCATTGCGGCCGATCTTGCCGACAATGTCGGCAATGAACAATATTTGTATCATAAGATTAACTAAGCCATTTCCCTGAGCCGCTTGATCCTGTCTTCAACCGGCGGATGGGTGGAAAAAGCCCGAGCCAATATACGGCCGCTGCCCTTGAACGGATTGGCGATATACAGATGCGCGGTTGCCGAAGAAGCGTTTGCCAGCACTGCCGGATCAGCCGAAATTTTCTCCAGCGCGCGAGCCAAACCTTCCGGATAACGAGTCAAAAGCGCGCCAGAAGCGTCAGCCAGATATTCCCGTCTTCGGCTGATGGCCAACTGGATAAGCTGAGCCACGATCGGCGACAGGATGATTAGAATTATTCCGACAATCATTAAAACTCCATTGCCCTTATTATCATTATTGGATTTGCCTCCAACGCCCAGCAATGATCCGCGAAAAAATAAATCAGCCAAAATGGAAATCATGCCGACCAGAACGACGACTATCGTCATTAAGCGAATGTCATAATTCTTGACATGGGACAATTCATGGGCGATTACGCCTTCCAACTCCTCATTTTCCAATCTGTTAATCGCGCCGGCCGTCACAGCGACGGAAGCGTGCCGGGGATCACGGCCGGTGGCAAAGGCGTTGATCGCCTCCTCGGGAATGACATAGACTTTTGGCGCGGGCATTCCGGCGGTAATGCAAAGATTTTCCACCATGTTATACAAATAAGGATTATCCGCCTTCTCAATCGGCTTGGCGCCGGCGCTCCAGAGCGCCACTTTATCACCGCCAAAATAAGAAAATGCCGTCATAAAGAACGAAAATACGGCTGCCATCGCCACCGCGCCATAGCCATAGTCAAAATAATAGCCGAAAAACCAGCCCAAACCGAGGACAATAGCGATAAAAATTACTATTAATGCCCAAGTTCTGCGCTTATTGGAATCAATTTGATTATACATATGTCTGACCGATTAATAATCTGCGATTCAAATTTTAATTCAGCTCTTTTGTTCTGCTTATATCTTATCAAAAATAGGCCAAAAAATCAAAAGCCCCTGCCTGGGCAGAGGCTTTTATCAGAAATAATTAAAATTGGACTTTGACAGGCTCTTTCTCGCCGGCCGAGGCCTCAAAGAAGTCATACTGCTTGAATTTCAGCAGGCCATTGATGATGTTGGTTGGAAAGACTTGGATCTTGGTGTTGAAGTCGCGGACATTGCCGTTATAAAACCTCCTGGCAGCTTGGATCTTGTTCTCAGTATCGGCCAGCTCGTCCTGAAGCTTCATGAAATTCTGATTGGCCTTGAGGTCTGGATAAGCTTCGGCTAATGCGAAGATCGATTTTAAAGTTTGCGACAAGGCGTTTTCCGCTTCGGCCTTGGCCGCATCATGGCCGGTCTGATTCATGGCGGAATTCCTTGCTTCAATCACTTGCTGCAGAGTGCCTTGTTCATGGGACGCATAGCCCTTGACTGTTTCCACTAAATTGGGAATGAGATCATAGCGGCGCTTCAGCTGGACGTCTATGTCGGACCACGCTTCATCAGTGCGATTCTTGAATCTGATCAGGCCGTTATAAACGACGGCCAGCCAGACGATGGCAGCGCCGACTGCCGCCAAAACAACTAACAAGATTGTGTTGTTCATATTGTTTTTATTAATAATAGAATACTGAGGTTCCAAAGATTATCGAGCATACTCCACGACTCTCTTCTCCCTGATGACATTTACCTTGATTTCGCCAGGATATTTCAATTCCGCTTCAATCTTCTCGGCGATATCCTTGGCCATCTTGACCGCATTCAAATCGTCGATCTGGTCGGGAGTGACGAAGACGCGCACTTCGCGGCCGGCGGCGATGGCATAGACTTTTTCCACGCCGGCAAACGATTGGGCGATCTTTTCTAATTCCTCTAATCTTTGAAGATAATTCTCATAAGAATCCTTGCGGGCGCCTTCCCGGGCGCCGGAAATCGCATCTGCCACTTTGACGATCACCGCTTCCAATGTGGACGGCTTGTCATTATGATGTTCCAAGACTCCGGCAATTATGTCATTTGCCACGCCGAATTTCTTGCAGATATCCCGGCCGATTTCCGGATGAGTGCCGGCGACTTCATAATCAACCGCCTTGCCGATATCATGAAGCAAGCCGGATTTTTTGGCCACAGCGACATTAGCGCCCAATTCTTCCGCCAGCATGCCGGAAAGAATCGCCACTTCAGTGGAATGATTCAGGATATTCTGGCCGTATGATGTGCGATATTTCAATCTTCCGATTATCTGCACTAATTTGGTATCAAGACCGGTAATGCCTAAATCATAAACAGCGTTTTCGCCCGCCTTCTTTATCTCCACGGCAAGCTCCTGCTTGGCTTCGGCAATCGTTTCCTCTATCCTTCCGGGATGGATGCGGCCGTCAAAAATCAATTTCTCAATCGCCCGCTTGGCGACTTGACGGCGGATCGGCGAGAACGATGACAGGGTAATCGCTTGCGGCGTATCGTCAATGATTATTTCCACTCCGGTCAGCTGCTCAATCGTCTTGATGTTGCGGCCTTCCCGGCCGATAATCCTGCCCTTCATCTCGTCTGCCGGCAAGGACACGGTTGAAGAAGTCGTTTCCGCGGCATGCGAAGAAGCGCAACGTTCAATCACTACCGACAAGACTTCCTTGGCTTTCTTTTCCAATTCTTCCGAGGCGCCCTCTTCCAATTTCTTGATGCGATGGACCAGATTATCGGCAACCATCTTTTCCGCATTATCCATCAGGATCTTTTCGGCCTCCGGCTTGGTAAAGCCGGCTATCTTTTCCAGCTTGGCCAATTGCTCTTCCTTGATCTTCTGGATCTCTTCTTTTGACTTGGCGATTTTTTCTGCCTTGTCGGCCAAGTCATTCTTCTGATTTTCCAAATCCAAAATTTTTTGATCGAACAATGTTTCGCGCTTTTCCAATCGGGACTTCGCTTGATCCATCTCCACCTTGACGCTCTTGGCTTCCGCCTTAGCTTCGTCTATGATATGGATCGATTTCTCTTGGGCCGCGATCAGCAATTCTTTCTGCTTGGCCTTGGCCTCCACGATCATTTTTTCTATCTTCGCCTCTACGCTATCCTTTCTCTTGTTCGCCCATGACTTGCGCCAAAGATAGCCTCCGGCAATGCCAGCGGACAGGGTGACAATGGCGGCAATCGCCATTAAGATTAATTCCATATATCTCCTTAGATGCTTGCTTAAGGAGAATTTCCGTTGAATTTGATAACTTTGTCCCGCCCATAATCCTATATTCGGTCTTCAGTTAAGAGTTTTACCAAAAATGAAAGTTACGACGAAATTCGCCGCTTCTTACTTGAGATATTCGTTCACCTCGAGCTTTCGGTAAAGATTTTTCATGTTAAATTAGCTAAATTGGGACAAAAAACGCACCTTACAACCAAATCATCAGAAATTCCGCTTATGAGAGCATTCAATTAATAATTACTTAATCATTATATCAAGAAATGGCGCTAGCGTCAATCAGCCGATAATACGGTCAATCAGGCCATAAGTAATGGCTTCTTCCGGCGACATGTAATAATCGCGATCAGTATCCCGTTCGATCTGGGTCAGAGTCTTGCTGCTATGCTTGGTCAGGATCTTGTCCAATTTGTTCTTGATTTTTAAGATATGCTCGGCGCGGATCTTGATGTCCGTCGCCTGCCCTTCCGCTCCGCCCATGACCTGATGGATCATTATTTCCGAATTCGGCAAAGCCAATCTCTTGCCTTTGGCGCCGCCGGCGAGAATCACCGCGCCCATGGAAGCGGCCATGCCAACGCAGATCGTGGAAACATCCGATTTGACATGCTGCATGGTATCATAAATGGCCAGGCCGGCCGAAACCGAGCCGCCGGGAGAATTTATATAAATCTTGATGTCAGCCTTGCCGTCTTCGCTGTCCAAGAATAACAGCTGAGCGATAACGGTATTGGCGACCGCATCATCTATCGGCGAGCCCAGAAATATGATCCTGTCCTTGAGCAGGCGCGAATAAATATCATAGGCGCGCTCGCCCATTGATGTCTTTTCCAGCACAGTCGGTATTAAATACATATGATAATCAGTTATATTCTATCTTGCCTTTATAGTATCACCAATTCCCCGTCTTTTTCAACCACCTGCCAGTTGACCGTAAAGCCCGAGGCTTTCCTATGCCCGCCGCCGCCAAAAATCGCGCAAAAAGCGGATAAATCGATATCTTCCCGCTTAGTCCGCCAACTGGCTTTGACCCGGTTCGGACTGATGCGGAAAAGCGCTGTCGCATTCACATCGACTATAGCATTGAGAAAATTCGCCAGTCCGTCCAACTCGTCTTCTTTGGCCTCAAACGCCTTGAAATCATCGTCAAATATATAAGTATAAGCGACATTAAGCTCTTTATTTATTTTCAAACGCGACAGGGTCTCGCCCCATAAACGCAAACCCCCTATCGTCTTATTCCTAACGACATAATTGAATATCTGATGGATCTTAATGCCGACCTTGATCAGCTCCGAGGCGATCTTGACCGTCTCGCTGCCGGTAGTCGAATGGATGAAACCTGATGTATCACCTAATATTCCGGCGAGCAGATTAGTCGCCACCGCCTTGTCAATCGAGTAGCCGATAGCAGAAAAATAATTATAAACTATTTCACAGGCGGAACTGGCTTTGGCATCAATCAGATTGACCAGCCCGTAAGAATTATTGGAAACATGATGATCGATATTGATGATATTCTTGCCCCTAAGCGCCGCTTCAGGAATGCGCGTATTGCTGATTGATCCGCAATCCAAAAACAGATACAAGTCCCAATATTCGTCAAAGACTTCAATATCGCTCATCAATTCTTCTATGTGAGGCATGAAGTGCAAATATGACGGAGCCGGGTCGGCCGAATAGACTTTCACTTCCTTGCCCAGGGATTTCAAATAATGATAAAAGCTCAAGCAGGCGCCTAAAGCATCCTCATCCGGACGCTGATGGCCGATGATGAGTATTTTCTTAGAATTTAATAATAATCGATCAATTTGGCGCTGGATATCTGTCATAGGCAATTGGTAATACTAACCGATTTCATATTTGCTGTCAAGGATAAAAAAATGATATAATTTAGAGTAAAGAAATAAGAAACTAGAAACTAGAAACTAATTTCCAATTTCTATTTTCCAGTTTCAATTTGAAATATAATTCTATGAATCTAGATAACCTTTCAGCCATAAAAAAGCTGGATAAAAACAATGTCGCCGAATCAATAGCTAATCTGCCAAAACAGCTCATTGCTTCATGGGATGCGGCGAAAAAGATCAAATTGCCTCCCGCCTATGGCAAAGCCGGCAATATAATTTTTTGCGGCATGGGCGGATCGAACTTAGCCTCAGAACTGATCAAGACGGTTTTCGGAGCGCAAATCAAAGTCCCGATGGTTCTTGTCCGCAGTTATAATCTGCCGGCCTTCGCCGATAAGAATTCATTGGTAATTATTGACAGCTACAGCGGCAATACCGAAGAAACAATTTCCTGCCTGAATCAGGCGCTGAAAATCAAAGCAAGAATTATCTGCATTTCCAGCGGCGGAAAAATTGAGGCGATGGCGAAAAAGAATAAGCTGGCTCACATCAAGCTTAATGCCTCGCTCAATCCGTCCGGCCAGCCGAGATATGATGTCGGCTCGCAGTTGGGAACGGCTCTTCATATATTCAGCCAACTTAAATTCATCACCCTGAAAGAACAAGAGCTTGTCTTAACCTCGCAGAATCTGATAACTTTGGGCGCCGGCCTCGCGCCAGGGACAAAAGCCAAGGATAACATCGCCAAAAAATTAGCGGCGGAACTTGTCGGCAAAAGCTTATACATCGCGGCGTCAGAGCATCTGTCGGCTAACGCTCATATCCTAGCCAATCAGATCAATGAAAGCGCTAAGCAGCTCGCCAGTCCGTGCAAGATCCCCGAACTAAATCATCATTTCTTGGAAGCGCTGGTCAATCCCAAAAGAGTCATCAGAAACACCGCGTTCGTTTTTCTTTTTTCCAGCGATTATAGTCCGCTGATTGCCAAGCGGTTCGGCGTGACCAAAAAAATCCTGGACGAAAACAGCATCAAAAACTCGATCATCAGATCGCCGGCCAACAGAACATTGGATCAAAGCTTGGAAATATTGGCTATCGGCAGCTGGGTAAGCTTTTATCTGGCGATGATAAATGGGGTCAATCCCGCCGAAATTCCTTGGGTAAACTATTTTAAGAGTGAACTGGAAAAATAATCAGTCGCCAGGGAGACACAAAAAAACATCCGCCGAAAGCGGATGTTTTTCAAATCAATATGAAAATTATTGCCAAGTCCAAGCGGTAATCAACTCGCTCGTGGCGCAAGTATTGTAATCAGTGTAAGGAGTCGTTAATTTTACTGCGTCTATCAAAGTGGTTGCCGCCGTATTGAATTCATTATAAGCCGAGCTTGAGCAAGCTTCCCTTTCTAACCGCAATTTCTCCGCATTAATCAAGAAAAAGTATCCGGATGTTTTGTTTAATTGAGCCAACGCCGTATTATATGCAGTTTTGCAAGCATTGATTTTAATAACCCTGGCATTTACAAGACCCGCAAGATCTGTATTGTATTTGATCCAAACCGGCTTTAAAGCATTATTATAGCTCCTATTGCAAAAATCAAGAAACCTGCTTGCTAGAGCATTTTTAATCGCCGTTTTTTCCCTGTCATTGAACTCCGCTCCGCGATTGGCCAAAAACTCAGACTTAAATGATAATAATTGATTGGGTACGGACAGCGCATACATAGCCTCCGCCGTCGCCAGATCTATTTTTGAATGCCTGACGATATAATCGTAAGTGGCCGACCTGCCGATCTGCCCCAATTGGTTATAAAATGGATTTGATAAAGCCATTTTTGAACAACTTATAAGTATCCAAATTGGTTTTTGCCGCCGCCTGCACGGTGGCTGCCATCATAATCATGGCGATCAAAAAAATAATGAGCGTAATTTTCTTATTCATATAAAAGATTAATTTATCAACTAATGATAGCTTAATTACCTGTTGCCTGAGTAATTGATGATAAGTGGTTTGTGACAAAAGTGGTTATGGCATAAGCGGCAAAAACGATAATAATGCCAATCACCGCGTTCTTGATTTTTGCCTTGGCGTCATCAACTTTCTTAGTATCGCCTCCGGCCGTCATCCAGATAAATCCGGCCCAAATTATATAAAGCACCAATATAACGCCTAAAAAGCTGATTATCAAGCCGACTATTTTTCCGATCCATTGAACCAATGAATCCGGACCGGGAGCATCGTTATAGACATTCGTTGCTCCAGTGAACTTTTGAAGATTTTCGTCGCCAACAGCCCCTAAAGCCGCCATGGGAATACTCAATAATGCGCTTAATCCAGCAAATGATGTCAAGTATTTGCCATACTTTTTTAATGTTTCTTTCATAGTTTTATGTTATTTATATAAAATATTTTTTTAGTCAATTAATGCACCGGATAATCAACTGCGCCGCCAGATGCTCCGCCGCCGGTGATGCCGGTTAAGTTCCTTAATACGAAACTGGTGACAGCATAAGCGGCAAACACGATAATCAATCCGATAACCGCATTTCTTATCATATCTTTGCCTTTTTCCACTTTTTTGGAGTCGCCATTCGCAGTCATCCAAGTAAAACCGCCATAAATGATGATGAGAGCCAAAACGACGCCCAATAGGCCGATTACCACGCCGACAATTTTTCCGATCATTAAGACGATATCGCCGTTTCTGGCCAGATCAGTCCCGGCGGCGGTTCGAAGATTCTGATAAACGCCGCTAGCCAAGGCTAATTGCGCGCCAAAAACCAAAGAAATAACAACTAATGCGGATATCGAAGTTTGTAAATATTTTGAATTCATGTTATCAATATTCATTCCATAGGAGCCCCTTTTACCCCAATTAAGAGGATTGGGACTCCCATGAAGTGAAAAATTATACTATTGGCCAATTTCAGCTCCGGTAAATGTCGCCAAATTAGCAAAAACAAACTGGGAAATAGCGTAAGCGGAAAAAATAATAACCAGACCGGTAATGCCGGCATAAATCATTTTCTTCGCTTTATCTACCTTGTCAGGTTCGCCGCCCGCAGTCATCCAGATGAATCCGGCCCAGAGGATGATCAAAACAGCGATCACGCCCAAGAATCCGAGAATCAATGAGATGATACTCCTAATCAACTCGCTTAAAGTGGCAGTACCCAAGCCCAAATCGCCGGCTCGAGGTATGGCTCCTGGATCTGCCGTTGCTCCCACGATGGTCGGCAGGGCGAATAATCCCAAAACTCCCAAAGTCATTACTCCGGCCAGCATTTTCTTTGTTGTTAACTTCTTCATTTTATTCACCCCCTTTCCTTTCCCCGATGGGGATATTAATCTGCCTATATTATACAGCAAATTTATTCAAATTCCTAGGCGCCCGGGACTCCCAAGACAGTCTTCAGGAAGAAATTGATCACGGCATAGGAAGAAAAGATAACAAACAGCCCCATGACCGCGTATTTCATGATTTCTTTCCCCTTTTCCACATTTTTCGGGTTGACGCCGGCCAGCATATACAAGATTCCGCCATAGACGAAAGCGAGAAGCGCCAATACGCCGGATATGCCCAAAGCCGCTGTGATCAATCTATTGGCTAAGGCGGGAATCTGATTGCCTTTGTCTAAACCCAATGGATCTTTAATTTCTGTTTCGGCATTTGTCTGGCTCCCTGCAGCGGCTGAACCGGCAGCGGCTGAACCTCCTGCGTAATAATCCTCATAACATTGTTCAAGAGCTGTATTATAAGCCTCGTTATCAGAAAGACCGCCTGCCATACCCAGCGCATAATCTTCACACGTGTCAGCTTTAACCGCAAAAACCGGCACAAGCAGTAAGGCGGCAAACATCATCAGGCTGATAAGATTATATTTTCTCTTCATATATTTATGTAAGACTACTTAGTCGTTGGATTCTTCGGATTGGCGCAAACGCCCCAAGAGCCGGTCTGGCCGGTAATGCTGTATAAAATATTGCCATCTCCGCCGAGAAGAGTCATGATGGTGAAATTGATCAAGGCATAGCCGCCGAAAATGAATACCAAGCCGATCAAGGCGGCGGAAACGGCGCCCTTGGCCTTGGCCGCATAATCCGGCTTGACGCCTACCATCAGATACATGATGCCGGCATAGACGAAGATCAAGACGGCGATCGCTCCGCTGACGCTGACGATCATATCGGACAAATTGACCGCCACCCGAATCATATCGCATAAGCCGCAAGTCGGAGCCGCCTTGAAAGTTGATCCTGCTTGGCCGGGAATCGGCGGCACGACATCTCCGGTTCCGGCGCAAGGAACGCCCTTCAGCAATCCGCTGGTCGGTACCGCAGCCATAACCGGCGCGACAGAAAAAAATACCATGACGCCTAGCATCAGACAGAACATCAATGATTTTATCGCTTTAAATTTTTTCACAATCGTTTTTATTTCACATTTATCGTCTGCGAAACTTTTTGCGTCGCCACTTGCATTACATCGCTGATGCCCTGCTGGTCAGTCACCAACAAGAATCTCTCCGCCATTTCCTTGAAAGTCTGCTGAGCCGAAGCGATATCAACTCCGGCATACCAAGTCTTGGCCGTCAAAGTCTGCGTGGAAGCGGCGTAAAGATCCTCGCTCTCCTGCTGATCATTAATCAACGCTTTTTGCGCTGTCGGATTATTGGTCTTGGCCAGATATTTCTTGACTTCATCCTTCTGATTCATGAATAACACGAAATTCCACGCTTCATTGGCATACTTTGATTTCTTGGAAACCGTTTCCAGCCAATAATCGGCGTAATTGACCGTCGGATTGCCGGGAATCTGCGGCACCGGCGCAATGCCGAAATTGACTCGTGAATTGGCGCGTATTGCCGGAATATTATAATTATAATTGAACAAAAATCCGACTTTTCCGGCCATAAACGCCTGCAGCGAATTATCCATCGTGTTATCCCAGCTGTAAACGCTCTTGATCGGCAAAGCGAAATCGCTGTAAAACTGCAACGTCGTCAAACCCGGATTGAATTTCTTGCCGTCCTTAATAACGGAGCTGAAGAAAGTCGGGTAGCCTCGCCCGTCAGCCATGGACGCCCCGCTTTGCATCATCAGAAGCGAGATGATGTCAAAGCTCTTATCGATATTAAAGCCGGTGCCTAAAGCCGTTCCTGATTGGATGATCTTGTTTTCGGTTTCAAATTTCGTCGCTTTGATGACCGCATCTTGGAACGCGTTCCAAGCGGTCGGGATGACGCTGATGCCCGCCTGGGAAATTATGTCTTTATTGTAGAACATCACGAGAGAACTGATGGAAAGCGGCAAGCCGTAAATCTGGCTGTCAATCACCGCGTCGGTGGAAACGGTATCGGCATAAATATCCTTGAGCTGGCGCAAAGTAAGAGTCTTCTCATTGCGGATTTCTATCACCTTCTCCTTCTGCAGATTAAAAAAACTGCCCTTCTCCACGATATAGCCCATCTTAATCTCGGCCGGCAGAGGCGCCAGCTTGGACTGGTATTTTCTCAGCCAGCTTTCGGGAATGGAAAAGATGTCCGGGCCGCGATCTTCAGCCAAGGCGTTAAGAAGCTCCGCCTCGTATTCCTCATAGCGGAACTTGCGGTAATTGATGGTGATATTGGGATGTACCAGCTGGTAATCCTTGATGATCTCGTCAAAAGCGTCCTGATCGTCCCAAACGCGCCAATAATTGAGCACGATCGGCTTGACCGCGGCCTGCTGTTCGGCCGTCTGGAGCTTGCAGCCGAAACCGGAAGTCATCAGGAATGCCGCGATCAGAAAAATGTACAATATTTTTGTTCGTGTTGATGACGCCATAATGAGATTGATTGCTTTTATTATAACATACTTCGGCCCAATGCAACAATCCGTTTGTCATAATTATCCACACCCGATTTTAAAACAAAAAACCCGCCGCGATATAGAATCGTGACAGGGGCACAAAGTGCGTTTTGATTATTCTTCCTTACATTCCTCTTTCTTTTCTTTCTCGGGATGCGCTTCCAAGTATTCGCGCATCATCTCTTTCATCTCAGCTTCGCGGGCTTCTTCCTGCTCGGCCGAAAGATCTTTCTTCAGACCTCGGCGGACATCATCCTTGATTTCGCCGTCCTTGAGCGCCGCCTGAAGCAGTTTTTCCGGCACCAGCGGATATAGATGCTTGGCAGCCGCCAAGTCCATTTCCGACTGCGAGGGACTCTCCTCCCATTTCTTCGCATCTGCGGTCTTGTCAGCGGGCGACGCATTGTGAAACATCACATAGCATCCGCCGATGAGCGCCATCAAAGCAACTACCCCGATTACAACCAACAGTGTCTGCTTATCACTCATGACCATTCTCCTTATACGTTTGGTCTTTTCTTGCGCTTTCTTGCCCTAATTAGCAATTACTCAATTGTAGCACACTTTAGATATTTTGTCAAGTCCACCACCGATAATTACCATATTTTATCTAAATTTAAATAAAAAAAACTCGCTTTTTAGCGAGCTTTTATTGAATCAACATTTTATTCTTCATCTGCAGTTTCCTCATCTTCAGCCAATATTATATCCATATTAGCCACAATTTGAGCCACATCCTTATCATTTTCCGCCAAATAATCATCATTTAGATCAATCAATTCTCCTTCCACGCCGTCATAATCCGCCTCAACTTGATCGGTTAAGGCATTGATCTCTGCTATCGGCTGGAGAATTTCCCTGTCAATCGCCTCAGATCCTTCCTTGATCTCCTCAAGCAACTCCTCGGCGTCTTGGATTATTTGACTAGCTGTATTATTGGTTTGATCCATATGTTTATTTCTTATACATCACCCTGGTCAAATCCAATATTTTTGTAATTTGACGATCGGTGAATCCTCGTGCCTTGAGAACTAACTTAGCATTATTTTGCAAATTTGCCAGCGTATTGTCTCGCCAAGTTTTTCCGGACATAACATTCTCTTCTTCTTTGGTAATCTTGGGGGCGCCGAATCCTAAATTTTTTTCTAACAATTTTATATACTCTGCCGGATTCAATACATCATTTTCGCGAATCAGCCGTTCGGCTGATTGAGCCGCATATCCGCTTTCAACTTCCAGATCAGACTCCGCTCTAGCTGACTCAAACTCCTTAAGGGGTTCCTGCGCTTTCACTTCCGCCATATCCTTGTAAGCCGCAGACAATCTTTCCCATGGATTGATCAGGGCTTCCAACTCGCTGATATTTGATTGGCATGCGCTAAGCCCGGCTTCTGCCTGCTTGTATTTCTTGTTATACTCCTTTAATTCCAACTTGCATTTTTTTATGACTTCACGGACTTTGGCGCGATCTTTCTTGTCCACACTCAATGCGCGGATCTTTAGATCATCCAGCTTTGACTGCATTTCGGCTTTCCTGCCGGCTTCAAAATCCCTGGCTTCTTGCGCTTTCCGCAGCACTTCATTCGCCTTAATCAATTTTTCATTCAGCGGAGCAATGCGGTCCTCAATATCTTCGCTGACCGCCAGAGTCCTTTCATTGATTCTTTCCAAGCAATCTCTTTGCGCATCCTCGCACCGCGTCAGCTGGGAAGATTTTTTCGCTTCTTGGCCGACCCACTGATTGAATTTTTTTATTCCGGCATTATAGGCCTTGGCAGCCCGCTTTCGCTCTTTATAGGGCCGGCTGGAATCATCGCGAATCCTTAGATTCTCATTATTCTCTGCCTGCTGATCGGAAATTTTTGAACGGAGGATTTCTATCTTGCTTTCCGCTTTCATGATTGAATTACCTCGCCAGTTGAATCCCAGCTTATCCCAAAAATTCCTAATTCTAATTACTGTCCGTCCCAACAAGTCATAGCGCGTCTCTCTCCATTCCTTCTTGTTCTCACTGCTAAGACCGGTTATTCTTTCACCCCAATTCTTTATTTTCTCATACTTTGCTGACGCGATCCGCGTGACAAAAAACTTCTTTTTCGTATATAGCCTGTAATCATCCTGGGCTTTTTCGTGAACAGTTATCTCGGGATCCGGCCCTGCTTCAAAATCCTTCAATTCCGGCAATTGGCTAAGCGCTTCATTTTCCGGTACTGGCGGAAATGGCTCGCTCTCCGGAGTTTTTTCCGCTTGCATTAATTCATCCCTTTTCTGCTTTAAATTAAACGTATCAGCAACAGGTAAATCCTCGGGCGGTTGCGGCTTCACTTCAGGCTGGATAGGAGCTTCTATTGAACTATTTTTTTCTTGCATCAAAGCATCAATCAGCTTTTGCCATGCACTTTGTCCCACATTTTCATTTTCTTCTAATTGCACTTCTATTGCCGGTGGAATTTCAGCACCTAATGATTCGCTTTTATAATCTAATAAATCATGCAACCCAGAATTAGCGCCAGCTTCTATTTCTTCAATATGAGCATTAACGCCAGCATTAGCCGCTTCAAATGTCTCTTTACTCGCCGGGCTTTCTTCTATTTCGGCTTGCGCAACTTCGGGTTGCCCGATGTTTGCCAATTGCTCTTCTAAAGTGCTCCCGGCCGATAAGACTTTTTTTTCTTCAATTTTATTCGCCATAAAATTACTTAATGCTTCTTAAGATCTGTTTGATCCTTTCATCATCCTTGCTTTTTGACAGGTTATCCAATATCTTTCGCCGTTCTTTCTTTAATCTGTCCATTTCCGATTTGAATTCAGTATAAAGCCTGTCGATTTTCGCGATCTTTTCCTGGTATATCTTTTTTACTTGGCCATTAGTCAAAGTCGCCATAAAAAAATTTAATTCTCTGGATATATTATAACATAAAATATTTTTAAATGACACAAGTGGATAAGATTCAAAATAAAAAAAGCCGCTCAAGCGGCTCTTATGTTTTAGCATTAAATACGATCAGGCGATTAATCAATATTCTACAAATCAGCTCTTTCTAAAATCTTAAAGCCGTCGAGTGCCGCATCGCATATGAAGTCTTCCAATTGGCTTTGATCAACGAATTGCAAAAAATCGGCTTGTCCGATAAGGAAGCGAAAGTCTATCTGACCATGCTGGAATTGGGCCAAGTTTCAGTCCAAGAAATTTCCAAAAAATCCGGCGTCAATCGTGCCACCACTTATGTCATATTGGATTCCTTGATGCAGAAAGGATTATGCAGCACTTATCATAAAGACAAAAAAGAATTTTACATGGCGGAAAGTCCAGAAAGGATCATTAGCGTTCTTGAATTGCATAAAAATGAGATTGACGAACAGCAGAAACAGATAATCGAATTAATGCCCCAGCTTAAAGCTATATATAACAAGCAGGAAAGCAAACCAGTCGTACGTTTTTTTGAAGGCAAGGACGGACTGAAGACGATGATTCAAGAGCAAATGGATTCTAATGCGAAAATCCTCAGGATGGCGTTCTCTGTTGATGATTTAAAAAGAATTTTTACCGCCGAAGAAATGGAGCAAGCGTATAATGATCGCGTGGCGAAGAAAGTCAAAGTCAAAGCTCTGCTAACCACAAAGAGCGGCGTTGATTACAGGCAAAATCCCAGCGATTTGGACCAAAGATTGAAACTTTCAGAAACAGAATTCCCGATCCACTGCGATATCGCCTTGTTTGACAATAAAATCCGCATTGCTTCCTTAAAAGACAAACTCAATGGCGTAATAATAGAAGATGAGAATATCTATAAGACATTCGTCTCATTATTCGAACTCGCCTGGCTCGGCGCGCTGACACTCAACAAGAAGAAATAACGATAAAAAAAACCGCTCTCAACTTGTCCGATAGCGGCTTTTTTATTTATATAATTTTCAAATTCGGTGAAATTATATCCTTTGCGCGAACCTTTTTTGAACGAAACGGCTGATTCGTCCCGCCGCCGCTCGCTAACGCTCGCCAGCCAGCAAAAAAGTTTTCTCTGCTTTTCTTTTGCGCGTGCCGGATTTTTTCTTCTAAAAGGAAAAGAAAACTTTTGTGCGGGGTTCTGCTCTTAACGAGCAGGACGGCGGAGCTGTCCACTTTTTGTATTCGCTCGGGCGTGGCGGAATTCCCCCCAAACCTCCCTTCCGCCACGCCCTCGCGGGGACGATTCTTTTTTTCGGAGAAATTTGAGGCTGCGCCAATTTCATTGATACACTGTTTAAATCTACCTATTATTGCAGTCTATTTCCCTTATAAATCATTGCCCGAGTATGATAAATTGAAACTCTTATTAAC
>Ga0172369_10004266_pt1 | contig 18224 bp, 13 predicted proteins | sample LakKiv25m_FD_114539 | JGI IMG/M metagenome (GOLD analysis project Ga0172369, IMG submission 114539) | Freshwater microbial communities from Kabuno Bay, South-Kivu, Congo - kab_022012_11.25m | ecosystem: Environmental > Aquatic > Freshwater > Lake | place: Democratic Republic of the Congo...
ACACTTCCCGTTGGACAAACAAAGCAAATTGACTGGTCTGCATGGGGAGCAAAGGTATCTTTTAACTACAAAGTATCAAAGGATAATGTGACTGTTTTTGAAAAGACTTTTTACAGTAATTACCAACCTTGGGCAGCAGTATATTTAAGAGGAACGAAGATCTAGTTTTTATTGCGTTAAAATAAGGAAATGAAAATATTGTCCATTGAGAGTACCTGCGATGAAACTTCGGCAGCTGTGGTGGAAAGTTGTGGCTATGGAGTGAGGATTGTAAGTAATGTAATTGCGAGTTCAGAGCTGATGCATCAAAAATACGGAGGAATTGTTCCGGAAGTGGCAGCCAGAGAACAAATAAAAAGTATTATTCCCGTTATAAACGAATCTCTCGGGAAAGAAAAAGAGAATATCTCCAGAATCGCGGTTAGTTATGGACCAGGACTAATGGGTAGTTTACTGGTGGGTGTGGAGACAGCAAAAACATTGGCGTGGGCATGGAAAATACCTCTTTATCAAGTAAATCACATGGCAGCACACATTTTCGCCAACTGGATTGTGGATGATATCAACGATGAAGTGCCAACCTTCCCTTCTGTTGGATTGGTCGTGAGTGGAGGACACACTGATTTAGTTTTAATGAATAATTATAAGGATTGGAAATGGATTGGAGGAACTCGTGATGATGCTGTTGGCGAGGCGTTTGATAAAGTAGCGAGATTGTTGGGGCTTCCTTATCCTGGGGGTCCTCAGATTTCAAAGGCGGTTGAAAGGGTGACTTTGGAAATGAAAGAAAGATATGGTACAAAATTTAGATTACCCAGACCTTTACTTAATGAAAATAACTTAGACATGAGTTTTTCCGGATTGAAAGCAGCTATTTCAAAGATTGTGACCGGACTCGGAAAAATTGATGACGAAGTTCGCGACGTGCTGGCTTGGGAGTTTTCGGAAGCAGTAATTGAAATTTTAACCAAGAAAACAATGAAAGCTGTGGAAATTTATAAACCCAAAAGTGTAGTTATGGCCGGAGGTGTGTCGGCAAATAAACAGTTAAGAGAAAACCTTAAACTGGAAGTTGAAAATATCGGTCTAAAATTCCAGTGTCCGGATTTAAAGTATTGTGGAGACAACGCCGCAATGATTGGCGTTGCAGCAATATTGGCACCAAAAGAAACAAAAATATTAAATCTAAAACCTGATCCAAGTTTGGCAACGGTTTAAAATATAAATAATGCAAAAAAATTACGATCATACGATATACGAAGACAAGATTTACAAAATATGGGACAAGAGTGGTGTTTTTACTCCCCCCAGTGGTGAAGATTTGAGAAGAAGTGGTAAAAAACCATTCACAATTATCATGCCGCCGGCAAACGCAAATGATCCTTTACATGTTGGACACGCTTTATTTGTGACAATTGAGGATATTTTTACCAGATACCATCGGTTAAAAGGTGAGGCAGCTTTGTGGCTTCCCGGTCTTGACCATGCCGGAATAGAAACACAGTTCGTTTTTGAGAAAAAGTTAGCTAAAGAAGGTAAGAGCCGTTTTGATTTTGATAGAGAAACTTTGTACAAGATGATTTGGAATTATGTTCAGGAAAATACTGTAGTTGCTTTGGATCAATTAAAAAAAATGGGTGCGAGTGCCGATTGGACTCGTTATAAATTTACCCTTGATCCGGATATTGTAAAAAATGTTGTAAATACTTTTAAAAAGTTGCACGAAGATAGCTTAATTTATCGCGCAGAAAAATTAGTTAATTATTGTACAAAATGTGGAACTGCTTATTCTGAACTGGAAGTAGAACACGAAGATAGAGAGGATAAACTTTACACTATTGACTATGGTCTGCTTAAAGTGGCAACCACAAGACCGGAAACTATGCTTGGAGATACGGCAGTTGCTGTTAATCCAAACGACAAACGTTATAAACATTTAATTGGGAAAAAAGTAAATTTGCCACTTGTTAATAGAGAAATTCCAATTGTGGAAGACGAAATGGTGGATATGGAGTTTGGAACTGGTGCTGTAAAAATTACTCCGGCACACGATCCAAATGACTGGGAAGTTGGAGTGAAACACAATCTTGAAGTAATAACCGTGATAGGTCAAAACGGAAAAATGACTGAGAAGGCAGGACTATATGCGGGATTGTCTGTCGGTAATGCTAGGGAAAAAATAATTGAAGATTTGGGAGATAAATTAATTGAGGTAAAACCATATTCTCATAGTGTCGGAGTTTGTTACCGCTGTCATAGAGCGATTGAGCCTTTACCAATAAAACAATTTTTTATTAAAATTAAGCCTTTGGCGGATAAAGCACTTGAAGTCCTTGATAAGCACGAAACAAAAATACTCGGCGCAGGAAGAGAAAAAATTTTACGCCATTGGTTAGAAAACTTACGTGATTGGAATATTAGCCGACAAATCGTTTGGGGAATACGAATTCCGGTTTGGTATAACGATGAAAGTAAAACAAACTATATTGTTTCGGAAGAATCCCCAGGTGATGGATATATCCAGGAAACCGATACATTTGATACTTGGTTTTCATCAGGACAGTGGCCAGTTGTAACTCTAAAAAATAACAAATCTGGTGATTTTGAGGCATATTATCCAACAAATTTAATGGAAACCGGATATGATATTTTGCCATTTTGGGTGATGAGGATGATGCTTTTATCAATTTATCTTACGGGGGTCACTCCATTTAAAAACGTATATTTACACGGATTGGTAAGAGATGAACGGGGACGAAAAATGAGTAAAAGTATGGGAAACGCAATTAACCCATTGGAACTATGTGCAAAGTATGGTACCGAATCTTTGAGAATGGCGTTGGTAATGAGCACAACAGCAGGACAAGATAGTAATATGGGCGAGAACAAAGTTAAAGGAATGAGAAACTTTGCCAACAAAATTTGGAATGCCGGAAGATATATTGTTGAAAAAACACAGGATGATGAGGTGAATAATGGAGAAAAAGATGAAGAATTTTCACAAAAACTATCTTATGTAATTAAAAAGGTGACAAAATTACTAGATCAAATGAAGGTTGGTTTGGCTTCAGAGATAGCCTACAACGAGTTTTGGCACTGGTTTTGTGACGAAGGAATTGAACAGAATAAAAATAAACAAGTAAGCGATGAGGTTCTTAAAAACGGATACAAAACAATGTTGGTATTACTTCACCCTTTTGTTCCTTTTGTAACCGAAGCTATATGGCAAGAAATTTTTGCCAAAGACGGTTTGCTTATCTCCTACCCTTGGCCAAAATAACTATTCTTTTGGAGTGTCTTCCGCTTTGGCTTCACTTTCGGTTGGTTTTTCTCCATTGACGGATTCACCTTCAGTAGCATTTTCTCCTTCTGCACCGGTGACTTCTTCTGCCACTTCCTCAACAGGAATTATCTCTTCTTTCATTGGTTCTTGAAGTGAAGCGACCATTTGTTCCGGATCAGTTTTTATTTCAACCTCTGCAGATACTTTGGCATCGGATACAAGTAAGTGGTCACCAATAGCTTTAAGTGAACTAATATCAAAAGTAATACTTTCTGGAATGTCTGTTGGCAATGCTTCAATTTCAATTTCATTCAAAGATTGTGACAAAACGGCTTCATTGGAGGTCACAAGCTCAGATTCACCAATAATCTCAACCGGAACATTGGCGGTAACTTTTTCCTTAAGATTTACTTGATGAAAATCAACATGGAGTTTGTCTCCAGTAATTGGATTAAAGTGAACCGAAGTAACAAGAGTCGGACGCTCCTTCTCTTCTCCATCAACTTTTACCCAGATTAGACTGGTTTCGCCGGCTTCTTTGTAAACTCTGTTAAAGTCAACTGCATTTATTTGAATGGCTTGACTTTCAATTGTTTTGCCAAATAAGTTGGCCGGAACAACACCTGTACGGCGTAGTTTTTTTACTTTACTTCCAAGTACGGTTCTTTTGTTGGCATTAAGTGTAAACTTTTGCATGAAACGTATTGTAACCGATTAGGATTGGCTTCTCAACTTTTATTCTTTTTTTGCATCAAGAGTGAGGCCAAACGTGGAGGTGTGAGAAGGAAGAATGATGTTTATTTGTGAAGGTTGAGCCGTAAATTGTGACGTAACAATAATAGGAGTGGTATTTTCAGGATAAGTAATTTTAAGATTAATACCAGGATCTACAGTTCCCGGCTGACGATACTCTGTTATTGAATAAGACATTGGTAAAGAAAAGTTTTGACCATTTACAGTTGTTGCTTTGATTTTTATTGTAATATCGGTGTCCGGAATTAATGTTAGGGGTATTTCATAATGATCAAAAGAACTTTCTATGGTTTTTTTTGTTTGTTTCATACTAAAAGGCAAGTCGTTTAGCAGTATTTGGTTTATTGTTGATGCTGTTGGGAGATAAAGATGATAATTAATATTAATGGGGAAACCAATTTTGACCGATTGATTAGCTTTGTAGGCAATAACATATTCATGTATTACTGATGTGGCGGTAATTTCAATATTATGATTTATTGAACGATCAACCCATGGATTTTGTCGCGTTGTGTTGTTTAACGATTCAACTAAATAGGCTGTTTCCGAAAGACATTCTTTTCCAGAAGTAAGACCGGCATTGCACGGATGGCCAGTAATCATTCCGGAGAAAGACTGAAGTGCAATTTGCTTTTCAATATTTTTATCCGATGACCAGATTAATACTTGGTTGTCTCCAATCATTTTGGCAATGGTTCTACCCAAAACAGGAAGAGAAATATCCTGATTAAACAGACGATCAAGGTATTGATCAACCAAGTCTTTATATATCGCTGATCCGGAGGAGTTCAAAAAATCTAATTTAAATTGATCTATTATTTGAGATTTTTCTTCTTGAAGTAATCGTTCAATCAATATATTGTTTATGGCAATAACAAAATCGGGTTTAATTTTTAAGGCTTTTTCTAAGTATTTTGAAGTCTCCTGTGAAGATAAAGAGAAATCAGGTATTTCAATAAAGTCTTTTGGCTTGGGAGATGGAGATTTTGCAAATCTATTATTTATTTTGATTGAGCTCTCGGCATCGGAGTAAAGTTTTTCTAGTTCAGATTTTGTGTAATAATTTTTTGATAGCAATTTTCCCTGATTTAACGTTAATAATAAATAGAAATCAGTGTCTCCCCCACCTGGTTTAAGTATTTGGTTGTTTTGAAGTAATACCAATATTGATTTAGAACCATCTTCCGATAATATTGCAGGGATAATGTACACCACCTTGATATATTGGGTAATTTGTTCTTCTAATGTATTTAAATTGTCGTAACTGATATTTGTTTTTAATTTATTACTTAAATATTTTGGTAGTTTGTTTCCTGTAACCAAAAGAGATATTTGATTTAAATTTTCATACACTTGACTTAAATTTGAATGAAGTGCCAAGCTTAAATCGCTATATTTTATCTTTTCACTTTGATTGTTTAGAGATAAATATAAATTTTCCGCAATAACATAAGTTTGTTGAAGATTTTTTAGGCTAGTGGTGCTGTAGTTTATAAATGAAAAAGTATTAATTATTTTTTCTGTTTCTTTGGACGATATGGTGTTCGCAATTGGAATAAATGAAGAAAATAGAGACTCCCCTATTTCTTTATATTTGATGGTTCTGTTGGTGGAGTTAACTGATTTTTTGAGGTCACCGTTTAAAACTTGTTTTATTGAGTAATCAAGTTGTTGTAATGATAGTCCAGTAAAAACTACGGTTATTGTTCCCCAAATAATTATTATAAAAAATAGTATTTTAAATATTTTTTTTATTAAACGACCAATTGACGGTAGTTGATTTGTGTTTTTTGGCCGGGGTTTGTAGGCCCAGTTGAGAAAACGATGAATAATGTTTAAATTACTTTCTTCTGTTTTGTCGTTTATTGGATTTTCAACATATCTGCCAATTATTTGTTTGATATCTTCCGAAAAATCATCTTGCGGTTGCCAGTTTAATTCACTTTTAGACTTATTATTTAAAGAAATTAAAGTAATTGTTTCCGGATTATTTTTTTGACAAGCATTTATTTCCGGATCTTCCGAATAATAACTTGAGATTGTTTTTTTAAATAAATAGGCTAGGTCAAGATCTTTAATGGAATCTCCAATCACCCAAAAGGTTTTTCCTGATGTGTTTGATAAAAATAAGGTTTTTATTATTGATTTAATAAAATCATTTAGAGAAATAGGAAAATATAGATTTTCACCTTTTTGGGAAATTTTAATTTCTTTTGAAGAGACACAATCATGAATATATTGGTCAAATGGAGTTGCTGGGTTGTTTGAAATATTTTGGTATAAATCCTTTGTTAATATTAGCCTGTGTAATGGTTTTTCCTTACCTAGGTTATCCAATATTTTTTGAAAGTATTGATTTTTTTCCGTATCTATTTTGTTTCCATGAAGCAACACAGCTGCTAATTTAACGTCGTTTTCACGACAGTGCTCGTAGGCACCAATTAAGTTTTGACTTATTTTAGTTAGGTCTTTTTGAAGGTCAATAAAAAATAAAAGGTATTGAAATATATTTTTTTTACTATTGACGAATTTAATTTCTGAGTGGAGTGAGTTTTCCACGAGCAATCTTTCAATATCAGAATTATTACTACTTATGGCAAAACAAGCCTTAATCTCGGGCATTACTTTAAGTATAAACGAAGATTAATTTCATAGTATTATTGATATTTGTTGTTACTACTTATTTTCATTTTATTTTTGTGCTTATTTTATATTTCATTTACGCATATTTTATTCTTCTTTTTATTCTTACCTTTCACATGTGAAAATCTACGCGTGTAGCTAACTAATGTTATCCACACATACATAAACCCTCTATTTTATTGAAAATTCCTTATTTTCTTCTGTGAAAATTACTTATCCAACGCTTCGTTAACAAGTTTGTCTGCAATTTTATTTTGTTCTCTAGGAACGTTTACAAACGTCATTAATTTAATTTGGCCTTTTTCTTTTAGAATATTGACAAGTTTAACTATTTTTTCTCTTAGCTCTCTTAAATGTATTTTTTTTATTTTATATTTTCCGGTAATTTGTTTGACAATTAGTTCCGAGTCAAGAATATATTTAAGTTTTTCAGTATATATCTCTTTTTCAACCATGACCTCCAGGCTTCTTATTACAGCAGAGTATTCGGCAACATTATTGGTTGTTTCTCCAATCGTTTCCGAAAGAGTAAATATTTCTTTGTCTTTTGAAGTAGCATAAACTCCTATTGCAGCCGGGCCAGGATTGCCTCGTGAACCACCATCGGTATTTATTTCCAGTATTTCGTATTTGCTTGTCATGAGATATTTTAAAGCATTATTGATAAGGCAAGAATAACAATCAATTTGTTTTGAGGAAGTGTCCAGGTGTAATGATCAAAAGCCCCAGTAAATAGCACAAGGGCAATTAAACCAAGTAGGCGGTGATTGGATAGAAATCTATATAATTTATTTTTTACAATTACTATAAGAGCAAGTATATTCCCAACGAGACCAAGTTCAATAAAAAGTAAAAGCGGTAAATTGTGAAGTGGTTGAAGTTTTGAAGGTGTTAAAAATGACCCTGGAAGATGTTTTCCCAAAGACGGAATAAATCCACCCAAGCCGACTCCCAAAAATATCTTGTGCATTATTATTTTTTTGAAATATTCAAAATAAAACAGTCTGTCCGATAAAGGTTGCCAAGAAGAAAAGCCATTTTGAAGAAAAGGTTGAATGAATGATAAAAATAGTGAAATAATTATGATTACTTCCGATTTTAAATTGAAAAGAACAAAGGCGAGAGCAACAATGGCTGATTTTGAAAAACTAAACAGTATTCCCAAAAACGGAATAACTTTAAACCATTTGTTTGATTTATTAATACTGAATAAATAAAAAACAATTAACAAATATCCCGCAAGAGAGTTTGGATGAGATAAAGTACTGGAAGGACGAATAATTTCTAATCCAAAAAGATTAAGACGACCTACGCCAGTGGTAATAGATGAAAAGGATCTTTCTCCAAGAAAATAGAGAGGGCCACCAATGGACGATTGAAAAAACAGTTGAATAATCTCAATTGACACTATCAATACTGTTCCAAAAAATAACGGTTTTTTAATATTTTTCCATGATAGTTTGATTTGGCGAAAAGTAATAAATGTCAATAAATATAATAAAGTGCGTGTCCACCAAAATATCGTATTTAATGGAGATATTGAAAATACGGTATTTAGAATAATAAATAACAAAAATAGAGTTAAGTACTTAATATTTTTATTGATAATAATTATGAGATTTTTAATGTTTAGGAAAATTAACATTAAAAGTAAAATATCTACGAAATATAAAGTGGGGGAGAGATAATCTACTTTTATTCCGGCTACTCGGGAAAATGAAGGCCAAAAATGAAGGCCTAGTTGAGTAGGTAATAGAAAAATAATTAGTTTTATTAAGAAATCACTAACCACTGCTCCAGATTGTACTAGAAAGTTTTAGCTTTGGGGAACAATTACCATTTGACGAAAAGGAGCTTCTCCTCTGGATTCGGTTTTTACTCCTGGAAATTCAGAAAGATACATATGAATAATACGTCTTTCATAGGAACTTAAATTTGGAAGAATTATTTCTTTTTGAAGATTTACAGCTCTTTGAGCGGCGTCATTTGCCAATTCTTTGAGAGTTTCTTCACGTCTTTCCTGATAATCATTTACATTTAAATGTAGCTTTGGCCATATTCCGAAACGTTGAAAAATTATTAGAGAAAAAATCATACGAAGAGCCGCAAGACCTTCTCCGTGATGGCCGACAAAAACTCCGGCTGATTCTTGAGGAAGAGTTAGTGAGATATTTACATTTTCGCCGTCCGCCAGTTCAATTTTTATTTGATCTTCACCAAGTTCAAGTTGGGAAAGAACATTACTTAAAATTTCAATTATTTTTGACTGATCCATTTTTGTTTATTAATTAATATGCAAAGAATTATTTTCCGGTATCGCGGGTGAAGAGAGTTTTCACTTTATTTATAGCGGGAATGAGACCACCCCAACCGGAGAAGAAGTATTGTTGAACTAAAGAAAAGATCGTTGAAATTACCCAGTAGAGAACTAGACCGGATTGAAAATTGAGTGAGATGATAACTGTCATAAGAGGCATCATATAGACCATTTGTTGCTGCATACTGCTAGCCATTTCAAGACTGTTTTCCTCTTTTTTCTTGTCGTCTTTCTTTTTGGGGTTTTTGACTTCGGAAACAATGCCGGATTGCATCATAAGAGAAAAGATAAGTTGCGATACTCCGGCTAAAATAGGCATAATATATGTACGATCCGGCTTGGTGAGATCCAAATAGATAAAATACGGATTAAGAGTGGTACCTTCCACCGAGGTCTGTTTGAGAAAATACATAAAGACTTGATAAAGAGAAATTAAAATGATAATTTGAAAAATTTGTGGGAGACAGCCGGACGCAGGATTGATACCTTTTTCTTTGTAAAGAGCTACTTGCGCTTGTTGAAGAGCGGATTTGTCGGTGTATTTTGCTTTTAATCTGTCCAATTCCGGTTTTAAGTCTTGCATTTTTTTAGCAGAACGAAGAGACGGAATAACGATAGGTAAAAGAATTATTTTGGTAATTAAAGTGATAGCAATAATAGATAAGCCTAAATTTCCACCAAATAATTGATAGAAAAATAATAACGATTGATAGAGAACTCCGTTTATTGGTCCGAGCATAGTTATTTGATTTTATCAGGAACAGGGTCGTAACCGCCTTTGGAGAAGGGATTACATTTTATAAATCTATATAGAGACAGTTTTGTCCCGACAATGATACCATATCGCTGATATGCCTGTCTTGCATATAACGAACACGAAGGTGTAAAACGACAAGCAAAGGTAGAACCAAAAAAAGATCTACCTAGAGCATGATAAATAGGGGATATATATCGGTGATAAAAGGAAAGCATACTTTTGTATTACGTATTACGTATTATGTATTAGGTATTATGTATGGGAAGATTGGAAGATGTTCTTCAAGTCTTCACATAAATGAGAGTTCTTCTCAAAAAGAACTGACTTTTTGGGAATTATTAAATAATCTTTAGGAGGAATAGAGGAGATAAGATTTTCTAATATTCCTGATGTAATTCTTTTTATTTTATTTCTGTCGGTTGCAAGAGGAGCTGTTTTTTTTGAAAGAAGAATAGCTAAGCGAGGGAATATTACTTTTGTGTTTTGAGAATCGGCAACTACAACGATAAAAAATTTACCATATATTGTTTTTCCCGTTTTTGAGAGACGTTCTCTTTCAAAACGTAAAGGAAGACGGAAAGCTCCGGAAAGAGCCATAAATTATACTGATAGTTTTGTCCTGCCCTTGGCACGACGACGTTTAATAACATTACGACCGGCATGAGAAGCCATTTTGACACGGAAACCATGAGTGCGAACACGTTTAAGCTTGTGTGGTTGGTAAACTCTTTTTGGCATATTTTATTTTATCATTGATGAACGGAGCTTATTATACCTTATAAAAATCTTTTGAAGAAGTTTTTGCGGAGATTGGGCATGATGATGTTTTCTGATGTGTTTTTGTTGGGTATTTTGGGGGTTGTACAATGTGGATAACGTGATAAAACTGAACTACACCTGCCTTATTATTAATATTTTTCGTTATGGAAATTGACGCTGGTAGTTTGTGGCAATCAGTTTGCGGAGAGCTATCTGTTTCCATGTCTGCTGCCGGATATAACGGTTTTGTCAAACCTTGTTTCGTCAAAACAATTACTCCTATTGATAATGAACGAATTATAGTTGAGTTGGCCGCACCAACAGCCTATCACGTAAGAACAATTGATGAAAAATATTTTAGCGTTATAAAACAAGTCTTAGAAAAAATTTCTAGAAAAAAATGTGATTTGGCTTTGGTGGTAGTTGAACCAAATAAAAAAGAAGGTGTTCCAAAACATCAAACTAAAAATCTTAACGACGAAGCAAATATAAACTTATTTAATCTAACGGAGGTGGATAAACAGGTAGGTAATAATCTAAACCCAAGATATCAATTTGAAAATTATGTAGTGGGAATATCAAATCGTTTGGCTTTTGCGGCAGGTAAGGCAGTCGTTGATTTTCCCGGAACTAGACACAATCCGTTATTCATCTATGGTGGAGTAGGGGTTGGAAAAACTCACCTTATGCATGCTGTTGGACACGAATTGGTTAAAAAAGGTGTCGGGAAAGTGGTTTATGTAACCAGTGAACAGTTTATTAATGATTTCGTAAGTTCAATGAGATCAAAAATGACCGACGCTTTTAAAAAGAAATATCGTCAGGTTGGTGCATTGCTTATTGACGATGTTCAATTTTTTGGAGGAAAAGATTCTACGCAAGAAGAATTTTTCCATACCTTCAATGAACTTACAAATAAATCAGCACAAATTGTGATGACCTCAGATCGCAAACCTCAAGATATTGAAGGGTTGGAAGATAGACTGAAAAGTCGTTTCCTTGGAGGAATGGCTGTGGATATTGGTTTACCTGATTATGAAATGAGGTTGGCAATTCTTAAACAAAAAGCTTTGGAAATTAAAGTTGAGGTTGAAGATGGTGCTTATGAATTAATGGCAAATAACTTTAATACCAACGCTCGTGAATTGGAGGGTGCATTTGTAAAGTTAGCGGTTGGGGCCAGTTTGGAAAATGGTTTATTGACTAAAGAGATGGTGCAACAAACATTGGGTTTACCCGCAAATTTTATTAAAGAAGTTAAAGTTAGACCTGTTAAAGTAATTTCAACAGTTGCCAAATATTTTGATTACAGGAATAAAGATTTATTAGGAACAAGTAGAAAAGCGGATTTAGTGATAGCTCGTCATATTGCGATGTATTTATTGAGAGACACATTAAACATTCAGCTGGAAAAGGTAGGCGAAATAATGGGAGGAAGAGATCATACTACCGTAATGCACGCGGTAGATAAAATGAATGGTGAATTAAATAAAAATAGCGATATTAGGCGAAAAATAACAGCTATTAAACAAGCGTTATACACCTAAATATCCACATCTTTTCCCCAAGACGTGGATAACTTAAATAACTGTGGATTAATTAAATTAATTAATAAAAAATGTTGATAAACTTAGGAAGTTATTCAGAAAATTATCAACAATAATTTGCGGTTATCCTTTAATTGGTAAACACAAAATCAATAACAAAAGTAATAAAAGAATGGATATAACAAAGGAAGATCTTTTAATAACAATAAAATTAGGCATGCTTCGTTCTTGTAATCAACAAATTCACAAGTCTTATTACTATTGCTACTATTTTTTAGATTAATATAATAATTAGAAATAAATTCTATGAAAATAATTGTTCAGTCCGGAGAGTTGAAAAAATATCTTGGTATTGTAAATAGGGGAATAAGTTCAAGACCACAGTTGCCCATTTTATCAGGAGTGCTATTGAAAGCTTTTGAAGATGAGGTTAGTTTGGTAGCAACCGATTTGGAAGTAAGTTTTTGGCTTAGACTTTCAGCAAAAGTAGAAGAAGAAGGAGAGGTGGTGATTCCAGCAAAATTGTTTTCAGAATTAATATCAGGATTGCCATCAGGAAATGTATCGTTGAGTGTAGTAAAACATATTGTCAAAATTGAAGCTGACGGAATTGTATCGGAAATTGTTGGTCAGGGAGCCGATGATTTTCCAAGTATTCCTAGAGCAAATAAAGCTCAAGTGGTAATAAGGAGCGGAGATTTTAGACAAAAAGTTGATAGAGTATGTGTTAGTGCGGCACGAGATGATACAAGACCGGTCTTGACGGGAGTATTATGGGAAATTAAGAAAGATAAAGTATCGTTGGTGGCAACTGATGGATATAGATTGAGTGTTGATGAACTGACATTATTCAAAACGAGTCTTGATAAAGAAACAAAATTAATTCTTCCAGCAAGATCTCTGCAGGAAATTTCAAAAATGTTGGGAGAAACCGGAGCAGATGATTTTTCTTTGGAGTTTGATAAGAATAATCAACAAGTAATTTTTAAGGTTGATGAAATAGAAGTCGCTTCAAGACTAATTGCAGGAGAATTTCCTCCTTATCAACAGATATTACCGAATACATACTCATCAAAGGCTTTATTTGGCAGAGCAGAGATACTGGAGGGCGTCAAAAGGGCAAGTTTGTTTGCCAGAGACAATGCCAATATCGTGAAGTTATCAATGGGAAAAAATGAGGTAGAAGTAAAAGCCGAAAGTACTCAAGTAGGTACAAGTGTAACAAAGTTGCCGGCAACAACAGAAGGAGAAGAGTTGATAGTAGCATTTAATGCTAGATATTTACTTGATTATTTAGCGACTTGTACTTCGGAGAATGTAATTTGGGAAACTGAGGGTGAACTAAAACCAAGTGTATTTAGAAGCGATGATGAAGTAACTTGGATGCAGGTAATTATGCCGGTGCGGGTTCAGGATTAGTTTTAAAAATTAATTCCTTTTATTTGATATTGCTGAGTTTGAGTATTGAATGTTTTGATGAAATACTGATTATTTACATAATTTTTTTCTATATATTGTTCGTTATTACTTAGAGGATAATTTTGAGTTTTAATGACAGTATTTTTTAATAAATCAATTAATTGAAGAGTTAAATGAGTATTTGTTTTTTTAAGAATACCAATGGTTTTAGTATTTGGAAAAATAACGACCTCGTTGTTTAAAGAGTCTAGCTTGAAATATTCGGTGATTTTTCCATCAACAATAGATATTGAAGAAAGTATTTGCTTTGAACTATCTATGTAAAATATTTGATTTTCTTTTTCATTAACACTTATAGATTTTTGTACGGCAGGAATATCTTTTGCTATAACGCTATTGTTTGATGAATTGATTAATGAAAAATAGAAATTTGGTTCGTTTTTATCAAGAGATTTACTTACCAGAAGAGTGTTGTTGTCTACCCAATTAATATTGTTTGCTTGAATATTTTCACTAATAATATTGTATTTTTCATTTTCAATGTCAAATATATATATATTGGTTGTAAATGACTTTGAAATATATTTTCCTAAAAAGGCGATATTTGTTTGTTGAGGATTTATTGAATATGAAATAATTGGTTTTATTGGAATAAGATTAAGTTTGGTATTAATGTTATTTGAAAGGTTGTAATAATAAAAGCTATTATTTTCACCTTGATAAACACCTGTTTCAAGTAAGACAGTGTCACCTTTTGTAACAAAATTGACAACATTGTAGTTTATTGGGCTTATCGGAATTGTTTTGTTGTCTGACAAAATAACAAGCTGACCGGCTTTATTGATGGCAAAGATTCTTTGATTGTCGGATATTTGTATTCTATTTTCGTTTGAAAATGTATGAGAGTAATTAACCGATAAATTTGAAATTTTTGGAATTTCAATATTATTGATAACAGGAACAGTGACGGTGCTTTTTGTAGGTTTTTTAATATTATTTGAGATTAAGAATATGAAAATTATTGCTAATATACCCCCAAATAATAATATGTGTTTTTTAATAAAGTGAAGAATTGAAATAATATTCATTTTATTTATTATTGTTAATATCCAGCATGGCTACCACAAAGACCAAGTTTTTTGCAAAAAGCTTCCCAAGGTGGAAGGAAATGAGGATAATTTTCCGGAATTGTTACCATGTTTTCCTGATCACTTATTTGAAAATGAACATGTTCAGGAGTATCAATTGCATTTCCCGTTGAGTCCATGCCTGCAATAACATCGCCGGCATTTACAGTTTGTCCAAGAGTAACGAGATTACACATATTGTGGGCATAATAATAAAACAAACCATCATCCCCGTTAATAATAAAAGAATATCCTCCTAGCCCATCGTTTTCACTGATCCAGCTTACCGTACCTGAAACGAAAGCAAGGATAGGTAGGGGAATATCATCTTGTTGTCCAGGAACATCTCCGTTACGGAATATATCTGCAGCAGGATAGTCGTGGTTATCGTCAGAATAATTTACACTTGAAAGATCATTTACAGGGAAACAATATTCTTTTCCTCCAGAGGTTTTACAATGTTTTTTGTCGTTTGTTAAGGTTGCCCCATTACAGTTCATTGTTGATGGTTGGGTTTCCAGCTGAACTAGAGTAGAAATTAATGGAGCCATAACGATGGAGGTGATGTAAAAAAATATGCCTATGAATGTTCCTAAGACGATTGAACTTAATGCAGATTTTGCGGCGACATAAGTAGCGGCTGAAAGGGTAACGACAACTGCAGAGATACCTCCAATCGTGGCTGCTGCACCAGCAGCCGGTATTGCAAGAAGATCTCTGGCTTTTATTTTTTCACCATAAAGAGATTCGCTAATATTATCAATGGTCTTTTTTATCATTCCTAGTGTTTTTTCACCGATCCAAAGAACAACTTGAACAGCGAGATCAAGAAGAAGTCCGGCACCAGGAATGACAGCGTTGAGAGACTCAAGTGCCGCACTAAAACCAAGTTTGAGAGCAACCCAAGTAGCTGCTTTGGCAACAACTTTAGATGTGAGCCCCGAAACTGCTTTTTTGATTCCTCCACCAATTAAATATTCTGCAGTTTTTTTAAGAGCTTCACTGGATACTCTTTGGGATATCTGTCTGAGGAAAAATTGTCCTGCCTTTTTTCCTACAAAAGAACGCAGACTACCTAATGGGTCTTGAATAATACGAAGTGCACCACCAAAACCTCCCGGAATTTTGTCTGACAGTTTCCCAAAAAATTTTGATGAGGAATTAAAGATTTTCCCGATACCTTTATTCGCAGAAGTAATATCTTTTCCGAGTTGAGAATTGGAAATTTTTCTTATTTGGGCACCAACAGAGTCAAAAATATCTTTTCTGGTTTTATAGAGCTTTCCGAGAGATGAATTCGGATTTTTAATGGCGAATTCACGAGCATGAGCCAACAAGTTTGGAGTTAGACCCATTCCTGTTAATAAAATGGCTTGTGGAGAAAGATTCTCGTCTTGAGTTTTTGGATTATTGATTAAAGCCGCGGCGTATTCGGCATTGTATCCGGCGTGAGAATTTAATGATCCCGGAATATTATTGCGAAGTGCTTGTTCAAGAAGATGAGCATCATCTAAAGAGGAAACAAATTTTGGTGTAACACCATTGTTTTTTAAATTACCTTGAATTGATCCAACATTACTATTTGCGAGATCCTCCCAGTCTTTAATGTCAGGATCTTTTGAAATTCTTAATAGACTCTCTCTTTCAAATTTTTGAAAATCAGTAATTTGATTTTTATTAAAAACCTCAAATTGACCGGGAAGATTATTTATTTTATCTTCTAAACGCTTGTTGTTTTCGGTGAGTGATTTGATTTGAATTATTTTTACCTCAAGTTCTTTTACGCTTAATTTTTTAGCTTCTCTTTCAAGCTGAAGAAGCGCAATTTCGTTTTCGTCAATTTGGGATTGATATGTGGCCGCTTGTTGGGTTTGAGTATTGATGGCGTCATAGACGGAGTGAATATAGTTTGAAGATACATTTTTCAGTTCCTGCTGATCTTCGGTTGGAATATTGGAATCGTTTATTAGAAGGGCTGCCGATTGAATGGCTACATCAATGTTGGTAACACATCTTAAATTGAGGTTTACGGCTTCATCAATAATTAAATTTTGGGTTGCAGGTGTAAGTTTATTAAATGATTCATTGTTGAAGGCGACTTCCTGAACAGCTTTATATGAGGATGATAAAGCAGCGGATTTTGAAATTGATTTTGGAGAGCCGAGCGAAACTAATGCTTCGTCGGGATTGCGGAATTTTTCGCCATTTTCTTGACGACGTTGTTTATTGGCTAATATTAAATCATTCCTGTTTTTGTAGGCGACAGCAATTTTTACTTGTTCGGCAACCGATTTTTGAGAGTTTGATTTTATTTCTTCACTATCAAGTAAGGCTTTATTTTGTTCGTACTCAACAACAAGAGATTCAAGCTCGGGAGGAATAGAAGCTGTTTGTTCGGTTGGTTTTTCTTTCTCTTCACTTTTATTTAATTCGGTAAGTTTGGAAATTAAGCTACTGATTTCCGAAACCTTGACATGTTTTTGAAATGAATATACGTCATTAATTCGCTGATCAACATCATAGCCCAGTAAACTTTCACAATATCCGGCATATATTATGTATGCCTTGCTTAATATTTTTAAATCTCCAGTAGAGAGTTGTTGTTGGTTGATTGAATAATAGGGAAGAGATATTTCAAGAGAATGAATATCTGGAGAGTAATCTTTTTTTGCCATAAAAGTTATAGCACGGCTGTTTGTTTACGAGCTTCAAGAACTTCTGACGGTTTGGTGGTGGCAAGTGCATGTTCATCAGGAGAAGAAATTATTTTTATTGCAACGTGGTTTTGACCGGCAAAGAAAATTCCTTCACCAATTCCGGCGGACAAAAGAAGCTGTTTTTCTCCTTGAGAGAGGAAAAAAACCTCAACGATTTGATTGACAGCAGCGGTGGCCTGTTTTAATAACAGTTTTAAAGCCGAGTTTGTGATAATTGCTTTTCCATATGGGGAGGCTAAAAAGTCGTCAACATTTTGAGAAATAACGGTAACGCCTAAATAGTATTTACGAGCCCGTTTGACAAAGCCTTGAAGAATTTTGGCTGAGTCTTCATATCGCATTAAATACCATGCTTCATCCACAACAAGCATTCGTTTCCTAAGATTTTTTCGTATCTCGGTCCAAACAAAATCAAGAATCATAAACATAACAATAGGACGAATTTCGTCGGCTAAATCTCGCATGGAGAATACGGTAACCGGAGCGTCAATGTTGATATTTGATTGTTGATCAAAAGTGCCTTTGATACTGCCCATAACAAAACGTTCAAGTCTTGCTGCCAGTGTTTTGGCAGTTGCGTCCTCCATACCAATAATGGCACGATATAAATCTTCCATTCTGGGTGGTTCTTGAGTGTGAGTAGCCGGATCGTCGGTTATATTTTTTTGACGATAAGTGAGAACAAGAGCACGATTCATGGTGGCTTCTTCCATAGGATTCATTTCACCAATCATAATTTTAAGAAGAGACATGAGAAAGAGATACTTATAACCCATTTCGTCTTCAGTGCTTTCTTGCGGTCTTGCGATTTGAAAAGGATTAATTTTATGAGGAGAGTTAGCAGAAAAAGAAATATAGTTACCACCAACAGCTTTGGATACCATTTCATATTCATTTTCCGG
>Ga0172369_10004267_pt1 | contig 18224 bp, 15 predicted proteins | sample LakKiv25m_FD_114539 | JGI IMG/M metagenome (GOLD analysis project Ga0172369, IMG submission 114539) | Freshwater microbial communities from Kabuno Bay, South-Kivu, Congo - kab_022012_11.25m | ecosystem: Environmental > Aquatic > Freshwater > Lake | place: Democratic Republic of the Congo...
ACGCGCGTAAGCAGAAGCTTTTTCACGCGCGCGAACTCTTCCTTGCCCACAACCTGGTTGCACACTGCGTAGCGCAGGTTCTTGGCGTTGCTGCAGAAGATGGCATCGTGGCAGTTCTCGATGTTGTGGCAGAAGTAGCATCCTGTCGAGGAGCGCGCGCTATCCACTTCAAAGCAGTTTTGTATCTTGAACGAGTTGTAGCATTTTACATTGAAGCCAGAGTCGTAGCAGAATGCGCAGCCAAACAGGTGCTCGCTGTCGCGGCCCCAAGTCGAGTAGGCGGACTTCTTCATGAATATGCAGCCATGCACCGCCTCGCAATCGGATGACCACATTATGATGGGGCAGCCGTAGACGTTCAGGATGGTGCCCTCGTGGAATTGCGGCGTTATGCAAAGCATTCTACCCAGGGTTTTGCCAGCATTTGCAAGCGTGAGCGAGCCAGCCTCAGCCTCAGTAAGTTTGAGGAGCCTTGTGAGCGGGGCGCGCTCGTCGATGTTCATATAGCGGCTGCTTGGAAGCGCCTTGAGGTTCTCATATGAGCCTGCGGAAATTTCGCCGCTGCCAAGCACGGACTGAACTTTCCTTATTGGAATGTTGTGGCGCATGAGCCATTCCTTGCAGCGCGCAAGCTCGCCTATGGGCGCACCAAGCACAATGCCGCACGTTGAATCGAATGCCTTCTGCACAGGCGCGCGGTTCATTTTCCTCTCGAATTTCCTTGCGCATGCTTTTGCCCCGGAAGGAAGCACGAAAGGCTCGCGCGCAGCCTGCGTGAAAATATCAGCAAGCGAGGGCAGCTTTTTCTTTGCGGAAAGTTCGCTTCTCATCTGCCCCAGAAGCGATGATTTGAGCGCCGCATATTTTTCCTTTGGGAGCGCAAGATTGCCAATTGTGCAAGCCGCATTCCTCTGCCCAAATGAGAACATGATATCCTTGCAGCCCACGCAATCATACACGTAGTATGCGTCCGAGGAGCTGGTGCAAAGGTTCGCCTCGAAGCAGCGCGCGTCAAAGGTGAACTGGTGGCAGCGCATGCAGTATTCGTCCTTGGAAGCCACGTTGCAGCCGAAAAGGTAGCTTGAGTCCTTGATTATTGTTGAACACGCTATTGCCTTGCAGCCCGAGATGCGCGCGGACTTGTAGATATAGAAGCTGTCGGAGACATCGCTTGAGCCCTCCACGAATTGCGAGTTGCCGAAGATTAGGTTGCCGGAATAGGCAAAGCGCTCGGCAGCCGCTGCAAAAAGCGAGTCAATGTCCTTGATGTCGTTTATGGAAAACGGCGCGGGCTTTTCCGAATATGCCTCTGCCATGGAAAGATAGCGCGCACCTTGCGGGTAATCCGGTGAGACCAATGCGAGGGGCGCGCCTGACATTGATGATTTGGCGCATCCCTGCGGCTGCTTGAGGGCAAGCAGCCAATCCCCGCATTCCTTGAGGGTGCCTGCTTCGCCGCCCAGTATCACCTTGCATGCCTGCCGGAAGTGCCTGTCCGCGTATTCGTATGCCTCGGTGGAGCTTGGGCTTGCCACATCCAAGTTGTCACCTAATGTAATTTTAAGCATAATTATTTGTAAAACAACAGATTTGCATGGAAATGTTCGACCTTGTGATAATCGGCGCAGGCCCTGGCGGGAATTTTGCCGCGCTTACTGCTGCAAAGGCAGGCATAGCTACTCTTGTGCTTGAGGAGCATGAGGCGATTGGGCAGCCCGTGCACTGCGGGGAGTGCCTGTCCAAGAAGGCGTGCGAACGCCTGGGCATCACGCTTCCTGATGAGGCCATCTCGCGCGAAGTGAAAGGCATAAGGCTTATCTTCCCTGACAAGACCGCGTCTTTCATAAACGAGCCGGGCTACACGCTTGAGAAGGACAAGTTTGAGCAGTGGCTGTCGCTTGAGGCTACAAAGGCTGGCGCTTCATACAAAATGAAAAGCAGGGTGATTGCGCTTGAGAGGTCAGATGGCGGCTGGGAAGTGAAGACCACTGCGGGCGAGTATTTCGCGCGCCTGGTGATTGATGCATCCGGCGTGGATTCTGCTGCCTCAAAGTTGCTTAACATGAATGCGCCGCAAAGCGTGGTTGTCGGCTTGCAATATGAAATGGAGCCTGTTGACGTTGCAGATGGCATGATTGATTTTTTCCTCTGGCCCGCCCTTGCACCTCATGGGTATCTTTGGGTGATACCTAAGAAAGATGGGCGCAGCAACGTGGGCCTGGTAACAAACGATGCGCCCAAGACGCGCGCATTCCTGGAAAAGTTCGTGGATGAATACGGCTTGAAGGAGAAGAAGAGAAACAAGGCATTTGGCGGAAGGATTCCATCAGGTGGCCCTGTGGCAAAAACTTATGAGGACGGGATAATGCTGATTGGCGATGCTGCCGGCTTCACATCCCCAATGTTCGAGGGAGGCACCTCGCTTTCCATGACATCAGGCAAGTTCGCAGCAGAAGTTGCTGCTGAAGCGCTTAAGAAAAACGACGTAAGCAAGGCAGCGCTTGCTCCGTACGAGCAGAAGTGGCGCGCAACCTTCCCCAACTACGCAAAGCTTGTTGGAGGCAAGGAAGCAACCTACAAGTTCACGGATGAGGAGCTGAACAAGATTGCCGCACTCATACCGCGCGACCTCACCACGATTACGCAGGCTCAGAGGCTTTCCATTGGCTTCAATGTGCTCACCAAAGCGCCTGCGCTCCTTTCGAAGGGGTTTGTGGCTTCAATGGAAACATTGGGCAGCTCGCGCGCCGAAAATTTCGGATGGTAGCGCATTTGCGCATAGGAATAAAAGTTTCGCATCCTCTGCAAAGAGCATGAGATGTTTCTATCGAGGGCAAGGCGCAACAGAGTATCTAGTTCTTCTTGCAGTTGTGCTAATCGTCGCTCTTGTTTCAGTCGCGCTTTTGGGCTTCTTTCCCGGCATGGCGTCAGACGCGCAGGAAACGCAGTCGAAAACATATTGGGCGAGCGCAAGCCCGATTGCCATTGTCGAGTGGGGCGCGAGGAACACGATGTCTGACCCGGCTGAATTCACAGTCGCTTTCATGCGCATAAAGAATACTGGCAACTACCCAATAACCATCACAAAAATACTTGCAGACGGCTACAGCATAAGCCAAGTATGGACCGGAAGTTACAGCCCCGCGGCGAATATTTCAGACATATATAGGCTTGCGCCAGGGGAAGAAATGGAGATCGGCAGGTCGCCGTTTTTCACGCCTGACCCTGGCAGCGGCAACAGGCGATTTTTCAACTTCCGGACAAATGCCGGCGGGAAATCTGCAAGCGTGGCCTATTTCAATGACATAGCAGCAGCATACTGCGCGCGCACGCAGCCCTATGGCGCGCTTGCGGTGAACAACTTCGGCTTTGAGTACACCGTAACAATAGAGGGGCAGACCATCACAAAAAAGCAGGTCGGGGCAAAGCCATTGGCGATAAAATGCACGAACGCGCCTTATGACTGGTAGGTGCGCTCACTCGGAAATCGCCATTATTGTGCGCGTCTCAGTAATGCCTTCTATTGCCTGTATCCTGCCAAGAAGCACGCCTTTGTAGCCCTCCATGTCGCGGCAGCGCAGCGTGAGCATGAGGTCGGCCTCGCCGGTGATTATCTCCGCCTTTTCCGCACCAGGCACGCGCATGAGCGCCAGTGCGATGTCCTGCTGAGTCTTTTTCATCTTCTTAAGCTCAGTCACGTCCACAAAGACAAGCACGTGCGCAAGGATTCCGTAGCCGAGCTTTTTGTAGTTCTTGCAGATGGTGTAGCCGGAAATTATGCCTTCCTTTTCCATTCTCTTTATGCGGTGGTGCGCAGTGGAGGCAGGAATGCCCACTTTGCGCGCAAGAAGGTGGATACGCATCTTGGCGTCGCGCTCCAAAAGCGCAAGTATGCGTGCATCAGTTTCGTCTGTGGACTTTGCCATAATTGTATAATTTCCAATAAAAGCTTATAATGGTTGCTTATTTTTGCCTAATTTACAATAATATTTGGAAAGTTGTTAAATAGTGCCTTGCACCCAGGAATGGCTGGTGATGGATGTGGGAAAAAAGGAATATCTCAAAGTGACTTCATTCGTGCTCCTGTTCGGAACGCAGTTCTTCCACGAACTGGGATTTGACCAGCTCATGCCCGTGATGCTCTCGCCCATCACAGACCCGCTGGGCCCTGACCCGGGAAGCAGCGTCATAAAAACTGGCGAGATTGAGTACCTTGGGCAGAGGCTGTGCCTCACCCAGAGCATGATACTGCACAAGCAGCTTGCCGTGAAGGAAGGCACGGACAGGCTATTCATACTCTCGCCAAACGTGCGCCTGGAACATCCGCGCAGGGCGGAAAGCGGAAAGCATTTGTTCGAGTTCACCCAGCTTGACTTCGAGCTCGCGCATGGGAGTATGGAGGATGTGTTCGGGCTGATGGAGGAATTCCTCTATGAGCTTTGCCAGCAGGCAAAGGTGAAGCTTGCGCCTGAGCTTGCAGGGTTTGGCAGGAAGCTTCCAGAGTTCGGAAAGCCTTTCCCGCGCTACACCACAGATGAGCTTCGCGGAAAATACGGGGAGGAATGGGAGATGCCTGCCTCGCTTGCACACTCCACGCCATTTTGGGCGATTTCGCACAAGCGCGAGTTTTACGACAGGGACGACCCGGAAAGGCCAGGCATGTGGAGGAACTACGACCTCATCTACCCTGAAGGCTTTGGCGAGGCGCTCTCAGGCGCCGAGCGCGAGTGGGAGTATGAAAAGATTGTGGGCAAGATGGAGGCGCACGGGCTGGACAAGACGCGCTACGCACCCTATCTTGCGCACGCGCGCGAGGGACTGCTTCCGTCCGCAGGCGCAGGGTTTGGCATAGAGCGCCTCAGCCGCTTCCTGTCAGGCGCACCCCATGTGGGAGATGTGCAACTTTTCAGGCGCGTGCCCGGAGAAATGGTACTCGCGTAATTTAAACCAATCGCAGGAATAAAACGCGTGGTTGCATGGCATCGAGGAAAGCCCCGCGCTGCATGAGTACGCAGCATCCAGACAATGTCAGTTCGCCTTTCTTTTCAGACAGCGAAGTGCTTGCAGGCGAGACGGAAATAAAGGAGACATATTATGTCTATTCGCACCTTGGCATAACCGAGCAGATGTGGGACTGCGAAGGCAAGGAAGTGGACAACCACGTGGTGGAAAAGCTGCTTTCGCGCTACCCGAAATTCTTTTCAGAGAACAAGCTGGGAAAGGACGTCTTCCTCACCATACGCGTGCCCAACCCAAATGTGGAGCGCGCGCAGGGGAAAATTCTTCTTGAGACGCTGGAGTCCATACCTCGCAATTTTGACATTGCAGCAGCGTCAGGAGACAGGATTGCACCGATTTGGGAAGTCATATTGCCCATGTGCACCACAAGCGCGGAACTTGAGAGGATATGGGACTATTACATGAAAGTGGTGGTGGGCAAGAAGGACACCAAGGTTGGCGATATTGACGTGAAAGGGTGGCTTGGCGACTTTGCGCCCGAGGAAATTTCCCTAATTCCGCTTGTGGAAAACCGCGAGTCGCTTGCCTCCGCGGACTCTATTGTGGAAGGCTACATAACTGGCAAGAAGTTTGAGTACCAACGAGTTTTCCTTGCGCGCTCAGACCCTGCGCTGAATTACGGCGCGCTTTCAGCAGTGCTTTTGAACAAGATGTGCTTGCAGAGGCTGCACGCGCTTGAGGAAAGGTCGTCTGTGGAGATATTGCCAATAATCGGCGTGGGAAGCGCGCCTTTCCGCGGCAACCTCAAGCCCACCAATGTGCAAAACTGCCTCAAGGAATATCCGTCTGTTCAGACATTCACCCTGCAGTCATCCTACAAGTATGATTACCCTGAAAGCGTGGTGAGAAAGGGCACTGAGGAGATTGAGGAAACACGGAGAAGGAGCCCGCTGCAGATAGATGAGGCAGCGGCAAACGCAATTGTGGACAAAGCTTCTGAGCAGTACCAGAAAGAGGTGTCTGCGCTTTCGCAGGTGATTGCAATTCTTTCGCGCCACAACCCCTCGCGCAGGGCAAGGAAGCTGCATATTGGCTTGTTTGGCTACTCGCGCTCCATGAAGGGCATCAGCCTCCCCCGCGCCATTCCGTTCTGCTCCGCGCTTTATTCCATAGGCGTCCCTCCAGAGCTTTTGGGCCTGTCTGCGCTTGGCGCAAAGGAGCTGGACAGCGTGCGCAACATGGACGTTGCATTTGACGAGGACATGGCGGATTCCACTAAATACTTGTGCAGGGCAAACCTCGCACGCCTTCCAGGAGGGATTGCCGAGGGGTTGGAGAGGCTTCTTGGGAATTTCGACTCGCGCACCGACCCGCAGTATGAAGAGGCTGCAAAAGAAGTGATGGACGTTGTGCTTTCAGGCAACAACCATGGGCTTACTGACGCCATGATGAAGACGGCTTGGATGAGGAATTTCCTGGGTTAATGATACTTCCGTTTTTATTCTTTACCGCCAAGACTTTTTCAGGTGAGCATCATGGATGCACTAGCAACTGACTTTGTGAAAATCGGCAGCATACTTGATGGCTCGCAGAATAACAAGGCAGTGAAGCTGCGAGGCTGGGTGCACCGCTCGCGCACGTCGGGCGGGCTTTGCTTTCTCGTGCTTCGCGATTCGTCAGGCACAATCCAGTGCGCGGTGAAGAAGGACGCGGTTGGCGAGGCTGCATTTTCCGCTGCATCAGGCGCGTTCATTGAATCTTCCATGATGATTGAAGGCACTGTGAAGGAGGACAAGCGCGCGCCAGGCGGCTTTGAGCTTTCAGCCTCGGCAGTGGAAATGATTTCGCAGGGCGAGCCTTTCCCAATCGGCAAGGACCAGTCCACTGAGTTTTTGCTTGATGTCAGGCATTTGTGGCTGCGCTCGCAAAAACTCACACACATCATGCAGGCGCGCGATTACATCACGCGCTACCTGAGGGAGTTTTTCTTCAACGACAACTTTTACGAGGTTGCCCCGCCAATTGTGACCAAGAGCGCGTGCGAGGGCGGCTCCACGCTTTTTGAGCTCAACTATTTCGGCTCGCCCGCATACCTTTCGCAAAGCGGGCAGCTTTATTCGGAGGCAGTCATTGCTGCGCTGGAAAAGGTGTTCATACTTGCACCATCTTTCAGGGCAGAGCCTTCCAGGACTGTGAGGCATTTGGCAGAGTACTGGCACCTGGAGCCTGAGATGGCATTCTATTCGCAGAAGATGAACATGGAGCTGCAGGAGAAGATGATTGAATATGTCTGTCACAAGATGGCAAATGAGCACGCCCCTCTTTTGCAGGCAATAGGGCGTGACCCTGCAGACTTGCTGCAGGTGAAAGTCCCGTTCGAAAGATTGCCATATGAAAAGGCAATCCCGCAGCTGCAGGAGCTGGGCTTCAAGATAGAATGGGGCCAGGATGTGGGCGCTGATGAGGAATTTGCGCTTACCAAGGACAAGAAAAACCCGGTGTTCCTGCACAACCACCCGAAAGACTTCAAGGCATTTTACATGCGCGAGGACCCGAACAAGCCAGGCACTGTACTTTCTGCGGACTTGCTTGCGCCCCAGGGGCATGGCGAGATAATCGGCGGTTCTGAGAGGATTTGGGAGTATGACGAGCTTGCCGCGCGCATGTCCGAGCAGAAGATGAAGGAAGAAGATTACAAGTGGTATGTGGAGCTGCGCAAGTACGGCTCTGTGCCGCACGCAGGCTTTGGGCTTGGCATTGAAAGGCTGGCGAAGTGGATGCTTAACCTCGACCACATACGCGACACAATTCCCTTCCCGCGCGTAATCAACAGGGTTTACCCATGAACGCCAAAGCGCTGTATTTGCTTTCTGTGAAAGAGAATGGCATCAGCCCTGCGCAGGCGGCGAAGCTAACGCGCGGCGAGAAGATGCTGCTTGAAGAAAGGAGTGGCAAATACTATTTGAAGGCAAGCGAGCGCGCGAAGTTTTCCGTGGTGCTGACAGGAGGCGTGTTTGATATTTTGCACATCGGGCATGTGCTCACCTTGCAAAAAGCACGCGGGCTTGGCGATGTGCTTGTTGCTGTAGTTGCTACCAATGAAACGGTTGAGAAGCACAAAGGAAAGAAGCCGCTGCATGATGCTGAGTACAGGCGCGCTATGGTGGCAGAGTTGAAGCCTGTTGATGCTGCAATAGTGGGCTGTGCAGATTGGATGCAGACGTTTGCGCGCGTGCAGCCAAATGTCGTGGCATTCGGCTATGACCAAAAGCCCATTCCGCTGCCCGTTGGGTGCAAAAGCGCGCACCTTGAAACTGTGAAGGTGGATCCTGCATTTGCAAAGACATCCAGGATAATCCGCGAGCTTGGGATTTAGGCAGCTGCAAAATGCGAGCACTGTCTGGGATGAGTTTTTATACTGTTTCGGGCATAAATGGCGCGATAAGATGCCGCCATACAAGGAAGCACATTCCACAAGCGCGCAGGATAAGTTCTACACCTCAATTTATGGGCTTTACCAGAAGGCAGCGGCATCCAACAACGATGCGAAGCTCACCATACAGCGGCTGAAGATAGATGGCTGGGATGTGTTTTTGGCTTCGGGCTGGACAGACGCCAACAAGAATGCCAATGTGATTTTCGCAAAGGAAAAGGAAATGGATGCTAGGCTGGGCGATTTCAGCAGGGCAGTCACCAATCTCTATAACCTCACATACAAGCAGCCCCAAAAGAGCGAGGCGGATGCCAAGGCTGCGATTGACAAGCTTGCTCAAGCATATTCAGGCTATCTTTTGGCGCAGGCGAATTACCTTGCCGAGATTTCAAAGTACGACTTGAGCGCAGGGGAAATGACCTTGAACGCCGGCCTCAAGCTCTTTGACGCAGCCACCATGGTTTCAATGGCATTCGGCATAGGAGAGGTTGGGCTTGCGGCAAAGGGATTGGTTTCGCTTGGCAGGAAAGGCGCAGCAGTTCTGCTGGAAGGCGCGGCAAGCGCAGAGGCAAAGCGCGAGGCGCTCAAGGCGTTCCAGAAAGGGCTCGCCCAGACCGCCAAATATTTCGGCAAGGCCTTTGCAGAGCACATGGTGAAGGGAGGGGGGATTTCAAGGGCGGTTAAGTATTCCTTGCTGCTAAGCGGCGCAGGGATCGCCAGCCAGTCAATTGCAATGGGAAGGATGAACGGCATCGCGCAGCTTTCCCAGAAAGACATGCGCGGGGCGCTCAAACAGATGAGGTCTGCGCTTGCGGAGATGAACACAATCAGCGCGGCAGAAGTGGTTGGCAAGATTGACAAGTCCATTCTCGAAATAGACCGGCAGCTTGCAAGCGGGAAAAAATCCATTGATTTTGCCCAGTATGGGGAAATAATAGGTGAGGGAATCCTCACCGCGCTCCTATTTGAGACAGGCTTTGGCATGATGAAGGCGAGCGGGGCGATTGCGGAAAAAGGAACTGCGTTCATGAAGCCTGCGGAAATCAAGGCACCGGCGAAACTGCCCAAGGCAGCAAGCGAAAAGGCAGTTGACATCGAGGCACCCAAGCCTGAGATAAAGCAGAAGGAAAAAAGCAGCGTGCAGTGGCTTTCGCGAAGCGAGCCGGAAATGGCGGGCGCCAGGCTTTCGATAAACCCGTTTTTCGATCCGGCACTATATCGCGCAGGCAAAAAGCCAGGGGCAGCAAGGCAACCCTCGCAGGTGATTTCCAGCGAGATAATAAAATTCGAGACGCCTGAGGGCCATCTCAAGCCTGGCGAGGCTGAAAAGCTTTCCACGGATTTGGCAGCTTTCGTGCAAGCCTCGCGCAATGAACTTGCACTGCAGCACAAGAATCCGGCAAGCCAGAAGGAGCTGGAGGCGCTTTGCACGCAGGCGACCGAAATGGTGTGGTCGCGCTATGGCTCGTCAGGCGACGCTAACCTGATGGTAGATGCGCTCAAGGTCAATGGACTTGACTGCGATGCGGGGAGCTATGTGATTGCAGACATGCTCGCCAAGTTCAAAGTCAAGGCCAGCATTGCCGCAGTGCAGGGGCATGCCATACTCAAAGTGGAGGCAGGTGATGCCCTGCTTTACATAGAGACCACGGCGAGGAAGGAGATGACGGTTTATCGGTCCGAGAGGGAACTGAAAGAAGCTTACCCGGTGGTTTACGGGGAGGCACAGTTCGGGGCAGAAAACTTCATAACCTGCTTCACCCGCGCCAATGCAGAATCGACATTGGGCAACCATGAAAGGGCTATGCAATATTACGACAGGGCAATCCAGATGAACCCTAACTTTGCAGATGGCTATTCCAACCGCGGAGTGGAAAAATTCAACCTGGGCGACAAGGCGGGCGCGCTTGCGGATTACAACAAAGCGATAGAGATCGACCCGCAGCACGCAATGGCATACTACAACAGGGGGGAAGCCAGGCTGGGGATAGGTGAGCACGCTGGCGCGATAGAGGACCTCACGCTGTTCCTAAGATATGCCAAAAAAGAGGACCCGGACGCATATTTCATGCGCGCAAAGGCAAAGGCGGCAACTGGCGACCGGAGCGGCGCGACGGCGGATTGCGACCGCGCAATAGCGCTGAAGCTGGAAACCCCAGATGTTTATGTCCTTAGCGGCAGGCTGAAAGTGAGTGCGGGAAAGGAAGGTGCCATGGCTGACTTTGACAGGGCAATCGAGCTTGACAAAGGAAACGCTTCAGCTTATTTTGAGAGGGGCAAACTTCGGGTGATGGAAAATGATTTGCAGGGCGCGAAAACCGACCTTGAGGCTTCACTGAAGCTGGACCCGAAAAACCAGAAGGCATCAGAATATTTGAATGCCGTGATGGAAGAAATCGGAAGCGCGCAGACAGGGAAAGTGCCTGCGAAAGCAGCAGTCATAGGGACAGCCCCGGCTGCAAGCGAAAAGCCAGTCATGCCATCTGAGGAGCTGGCATATGTGAGCGAGCTGAAGTTGAGGAACATAGGGCTGCTCAACGAAGTTTCGCACAAGGTCGAGGAAGCCAACATCCTGACAGGCACCAAGGGAGTGACCGAGAATGACATTTCGATTGTGGTCACGGGAAGCCACGGCAGGCTGGAAAAGGGATTGGGGCAGGAGTCGCCCTTTGAGATAATGATTTTCCACAATGGCGTGGACAAGGTGGAGCTTGGGATAATAGTGAAACATCTCACTGAGATGAGAGGGGGAAACGAGCCGCTGTTCGACCCAAAGATAGAGGTCAAGGACATGCACGACCCGTTCCTGAGCAGGTATGCCATGAACGCGAATGTGATTTCGCCCCAGCGGACACTGGAGGGCTGGCGCATATTCGGCTCCGAACCCCTGTTCAAATCTGCAAGGGAAAAGGTTGCAAACGAGCTTTTGGACCCGCAGCTGGAAATAAGGGGCTATGTTAAGAAGATGAAAAAGGGCTTTGCGCAGTCATTGTATGGAACGCAGGAATGGGGAAAAAGCACAATAATCCACCTTGACTTCGAGAAAGGCGAGGGCTATTTCGAGCCGCTCGGCGTGAAGGCAAGGAGCGCGGCATTCAAGTACAGCGGGATAAGATACACTCAGTTCAGCATGCTGCAGGGGCTTTTCGAGGCAGGCGATGCAAGCAAAGGGCTTTTGCTTGACCTGGCGCTGCAGTCGCCTTCCAACATCGCCGAGCGGGTGCTGTTCTGGGAAAGGGAAGGCGTTTTCAACACCCGCAAAATTGACCCAGGCAAGGTTGCCAACACATATGGATACCTGCTAAACCTGCAGCACGGCGTGGAACTGGACGCAGACATATTTTTCAAGGCAGGCGGAAGCAAATACACTTTTGAGCTTGACAAGGAAGAGCTTTTGAAAAGGCTGGGCGGGCTTAAAGTCACCTTCAGCGACAGGTTCATGCTGAGGGGGGGCTGGTTTTTGGACAATGTCGACCCGAAGTACGGGGGGAAGGAATAGGGCGCTGTGCCTAATCTGTGGTAAACGGTATACTTTTATAAAGGCTTCCCCCCATAAGAAATCCATGCAGAGGAGCCTCAGGAATGACGTTAGGTGGACCATAAATCGCGAGCGGAGCGACCTTCTCATACGCGAGGCCACCAGGAAGATAAGGAACGGGCTGGGCATTGACAGTTATTTCCAGCGCAAGTCCGCAATACTCATAACAGGCAGCATTGCAAGGAAGGAGGCAGGGACTTATTCCGAGCTTGGGATAATGCTGCTCCACAGGGGACTTGACAAAGAAGACCTGAGTCGTATTGCCGAAGGGATAGGGAGATTTGCGCTCACAAGCACAGGCACAGTCCACATGGTAAAGGGCATGACAGGGGTAGACATAAGCAGCAAGGCAAAGCGCCCTGTTTTCTATTTTGACATATTGGGCGAGCTTGGATACCAGAACATACTTGAAGGCACCAAAGTCTACGGCTCTGACCCGATATTGGCAGAGGCAAAGAGGATGATTATCGGGGATTTGACCTCGGCCGAGATAAACACCTCGGTTTCAGGAGGCCTTATACAGCATACCGAGGCGCTTGTCGAGCAGATGGGCACTGGCAAGAGAGTGGTGAAGAATGCCCTTGTTATCGACTATGACCTGCAGGCAGGCGTGTGCAGCTATGCGCCAGGAGGCAAGGGGAATGAACCCAAGTCGTTCAAGGCGCCCATCCTCGCAGCCCATTCGTGGATAGTGCAGAACCTCGCGCTGCTCGCCATAAGCAATCCTGCCCATGCTGCAAGGATGGTAATGTCCCTTCCCTCGAACACTGTAGACAAGCTTGACTACATTGCCTCGTCTGCGAGGCTTTCTGTGCCGACAGGCGTGATTGCAGACTTGGCAGATAGCTATCTTTTCTTCCTCAAGAAATTCCAGATGAGCCAGCACGAGGCAAACCAGGGGCACAAGAACGTTCTTTTTGACATCAGCGAAGTGAAGGAAAGGCTTTTTGCACTCGGGAAAATCCTCTCAGGCCCCTTGTTCTGAAGCCGCAGCCAGGCAACCGCCGCCCTTTTTCGCCCCGAGGGGCGCATGCGCTTTTCGCCACCCCCGAAGAAATCCTTATAAACCAGCGCCCCGAATATAGATTTCGCTTTTTTCAAGAATAATTTGGGCAGGTGAATTGAAATGGCAAAAGGTTCAGAAGGCATTAAAGGACACGAACATGCCGCCGCACATGCGCACGGCCACGGGCATGCCCATTCTACTCACGATGACGGCTTCGCAGCGCAGGTCCGCAGCCTCAAGGATGCGGAGGGGGCTGCGGCGCAGAAGGTGGAGGATGCGAAGAAGGAAGCCGCCCGCGTCGAGGCTGCAGCGCGCGAATCCGCCGTGGAAATGATGTCCAAGTCAAGCCAGAAGGCGGTCGAGGCGAAAAACGAGATAATCGCCAAGAAGAGGGGCGAGACCGAGTCGGAAATCGCCTCCATCATGGCTGCGGCTAAAAAGCAGGCCAATTCCATCCGCGCAAAGAGGCTGTCTGAGACCGACGTTGCTGAAATTTCACAGGATATATAATATAGTGGCAAGAGGTTTTGCATGCTCAAGCCAGTCAAGATGTCGAAAATCAGGGCAATCTGCCTGAAGGCAGCTGCCCCCCAAGTGGTCAAGGCGCTGCACGAGATGTCCGTGCTGCACATAACAGACTCGGCTCTGCCCGAATTGGAAAGGTCAGGCCCGCTCCCGTCCTATGACGAGGTTGCAAGCAGGCTGGTGAAGATGCGCGCGCTTCGCGATGCTTTTGGGAAGGCAGGCAAGCTCCCCAAGAAGAAGCAGGCGTACGAGGACCCGCTTGCCGCCGCCGATGAGCTATTGGAAAAGTCCGAGAATGTTTTTTCGCTTGTTTCTGAAAAGGAGTCGATTGCAAAGGAGCTGGATTCCTGCATTGCGTCGCAAAAGTCGCTTTCTGAAATCGAGGGGCTGGATGTTGATTTTTCACAGCTGAGCGCAGGCGCGCTGCAGTTCATGCTTGCCAAGGTGCCAACTGAAAAAATGAAGATGGTGCACGAAGTGCTTTCTGCCACCAAGAACTGCGCATATTCCTCTGCCAGGGCAAAAATGGGCACCGAGGTGCTGCTAGTAGGCATGAAGAAGGGGCAGGATGCCAAGTTCCTGGAAGGTTTTGGCACGGTTTCGCAGCTTCCTCAGATTTCTTCCACTCCGAAAAATGAGATTGCCTCTCTCAAGGAGGCAGAGGCAAAGCTTCGCGAGAGGATGGATGCCGCGGAGAAGAAGTTCGCAAGGCTTGCAGATTCAATTTCGCCGCAGGCAGCCGCCCTTGAGGAGGCGCTTTCGATTGAGGCAGACCGCGCCTCTGTCGCCACCTCGTTTGGCGCAAGCGCGCAGCTTTATTTCATAGAGGGGTGGGCAGAGGCCTCCAGGGTGAAAAGCATCGAGGAGGACATGCACAAGAAATTCGGCAGGAAGCTTCACGTATCAGTGGCCCAGCAGACGCATGATGACGCGCCGCCCACGCTTTTGAACAACCCCAAGCGCGCGCAGCCTTTCGAGTACCTGGTGGAGTTCATCTCCATGCCGCAGTACACCGAGATTGACCCGTCCATCATGCTTGCAATCATCATCCCTCTCATGTATGCGCTCATCATGGGTGACGCAGGCTATGCGTTAGTCTCGTTCTTCCTGGCATGGTGGATGGTAAAGAAGTCCGAGAAGGGCTCGCTTCTGAACCAGGTGGCGCTTATCTGGATGATTTCGGCAATACCGGCATTCATATTCGGCGTGGTGTTTGATGAGTACTTCGGCTTCACGCACTCGCACCTTGCATCCATATTCGGCTTCACGCAGTTCCAGCTCTACCAGGGCTTCCACAGGCTCACCGCGATAAACACGCTCATGCTCATCTCGATACTTGTGGGAATGGCGCACCTGTCGCTCGGGTTCATACTGGGCGCGGTGAACGAATGGCACCACAGCAAGAAGCACGCGGCTGCAAAAATCTGCTGGCTGCTCATACTGCTCTCGGGCTTCATGGCAATCGCAAGCGGCATGTACAGCATCATGCCCTTCCTTGCCCTGCCCTCTGCCGCGGTGCTGGGGCTTTCCATCGTGGGGCTCATAATGACGGAGGGGATAATTGCCGCTGTCGAGATACCTGGGCTGCTTGGCAATGTTATGTCGTATCTCCGTATTGCCGCAGTCGGCGTGGGAGGAGTCATCATTGCAGAGGCTGTGAACGAGCTTCTCATGCCCAAGCTTGACTTCTCGCCTGTCGGGTTCGTTATTTTCCTAGTGACGCTAGTGCTTTACATTGTGATGCACTTTGCGGCATGCATACTTGCGATGTTCGAGGCATTGGTGCACGGGGCCAGGTTGAATGTTGTCGAGTTCTTCGGCAAGTTCTACCGCGGCGGCGGCGCGAAGTTCGCCCCGTTTGCAGTCAGGAGGAATTACACTCAAGAGATTTGACTCTGAGAAGGGCGCAAGCCCGAAAAATGAAGAAAAGAAGAGGTGTGAAAAGATGGGCGAAAAGCTTCGCCCGGATTCCACACCAAAAAAAAGAAGAGGTGTGAAAATGGCAGTTGAAGGAATAGTCTCAGGACCGGCAATAGAGAATGCAGGAGCTTTTGGAATTGCTGCGGCAATCGCCATCTTTGGCGGCGCCATCGGCACGGGCATTGCCCAGGCGTCGGTCGGCTCAGCCATCATGGGCGTAGTCGCGGAAAGACCAGAGGACACGTTCAAGCTCATCGTCTACATGGCGCTTCCGGAGCTGATAGTCATCTTCGGCTTCGTGGTTGCGTTCCTGCTGCTCGGCCAGATCGGCGGCGCGGAAACCGCAGCCAAGACAGCATAAGCACAGCCTGACGAAACGAAAACACACGCTCTTCTGCGCAACGGGCGGCTTGATTTTTTTGCCGCCCGCGCAGCTGCGCAATAGGAGCTGTTTGCTGCAGACATGCTGCAGCCAGGGTGAAAAGATGGGATTTGAAGAACTGGCAACCGAACTTTCCAAGGGCGCAGAGGCAGAGGGCAAGAAGCTTATACATGCTGCCGAGAAGAGCGCCGGCAAGATGGTGGAAGAGGCGAAGGAAAAGTCCGAGGAGCAGCTCAAGGCTGCGAAAAAGGACGCCGCCGACTTTGCCAAGCAGGAAGCAGCCGAGAGGATAACCTCGGCAAAGCTTGCAGCGAAGAAGATGGTGGACGAGGCGCGCGACGAGGCAGTTGCAGCGTCGATGGAGCAGCTTTGGCAGCGGTTCAAGGCAAACTCCATGAAAAAGTCGGTTTATCCTGGCTTGCTGGACAAGCTTGTCAAGGAAGGCACTGCTGAGCTCGCGGTGAGCCAGCCCATAGTATATGCACGCAACGACGACAGGCAATACCTGCAGGGATGCCAGTTCAAGGAGCTGCCATCTGAGCACTGCGGGGGCGTCATAGTAGAGAGCCCAAGCGGGAAGGTGCGCGTGAACAAGACGCTCGAGGAGATTTTCGCGCAGAAAAAGCCTGCGCTTCGCAAGGAGATTTACGACAGGCTGTTCTAGGAAGGTAACAACATGCGGAAATTCAACACTGGTGCAAGCGGAGGGCAGGGGGTATCAGAGTTCCTGCCGTTCCTCAGGTCGCTTACATACGGCTATTCCAATGCGCGCGTGCGCGCCATGAGGCAGCACCTTCTTTCCAGAAGGCAGGCAGATGATTTGCTCAAGGTGAACACCAACGCAGCGGTGATAGAGTACCTGTCGCGCACCAGCTACAAGAATGATTTTTCAGGAATGCCGCACAAAATCATCGACGAGGAGAGAGTGGAGCTTGCAGTGAGCAGGAATTTTGCCAGGACTGCACAGAAGCTTTTGAAGATAACGCCTGCGCAAAGCAGGCCGGCACTCGTTGCCTTCCTGAACAGGTATGATGTGCACAATCTCAAGGCAATATTGCTTGCCAGGAAGCTAGGGAAGCCGCGCGAGGAGGCGCAGGCGCTTTTGGTGCCTGCAGGCTCGATGTCAAGCACGGAGCTCAATTCCATACTTTCGGCAAAGGGCGCTGATGAGTTTTACGCTGCGCTTCGCGGCACCTCTTTTGGCGCCGAGTTTTTGACCTCGGCATCCGTGAGAGGCATACCAAAGGAGCAAATAAAGGCGCTTTTCCAGAACCCCAATTCTGACTCTGCGAAGCTTGACATGTTCATGGCTGCGCTGGATTTCTATTACTACGAGATGGCGTCAAGCATCATTGCGACAGGCGAGAAGGATGCGCAGGTGATTGTCGGGCTGCTGCGCTCAGAGGCGGATGCCAAGAACATCGTGACAATACTTCGGCTCAAGCGCGGCGGCGCCGACAGGAAGACAATCATGCAGCATGTGGTGGGAGGGGGCAAGCTCTCCCGCGCGAGGCTGGAGAAAATCGCAGCCGGAAAGGACGTGCATGAGTCTGCAGCGCTGGCTTCCTCGTTTTTCATGTCAAGGACAGGCAAGGAGGATTTTGCCTCGGCAGAGCAACTTTACAAGAAGGACGGGCAGCTGTCGCACTTCGAGGTTGTGTTCGAGCGCTCCATTGCGCGCCGCTCTCTGCGTGCGCTGCAGAGGAGCATCATGTCAATTGGCGCCATAGTGGGCTTCCTGTTCCTCAAGGAGGAGGAGATGCACAACATCCAGAAAATCGTGAGGGGCAAGGCACTGGGCTTGCAGCCCGAAAAAGTTTCGCAGATGCTGATATTCGTTTGAGTGATTTTCATGGCAGAAAACAAGGAGAAAATTGCGGTGATTGCCGACTCGTCCACTTGCACGGGCTTCCGCCTGGCAGGCATAGAAAACACGTTTGCGCTTTCAGGCGCCGAGGCTGAGGCTAAGATTTCCGAGCTTTTGGGGGATGAGAGCTTCGGCATCATCGTGGTGAACGAGAGGATGGTGGAGAACTGCGACTGGCGCCTCAAGAAACGGATTGAGGCGACTGCAAAGCCAGTCGTAGTGGCAATACCAGACTCGCAAGGGCCGATTGAGCAGGAGGAATCGCTTGCCAAGCTGATAAAGAGGGCGCTGGGAGTCGACCTGACGAAGAAGTAGTTATGCTTACGAGGTGTTATGATGGGGATTTTGCACAGGATTTCGGGGCCGGTCGTGGAAGCCAAGGACGTTGCCGGCGCGAAAATGTACGACGTGGTCAAGGTGGGCAATGAAAGGCTCACCGGCGAAATAATCAAAATGGTGGGGGACATCTCCACCATCCAGGTGTACGAAGAGACCAACGGCATCCGCCCAGGCGAGCCTGTGGAGACCACGGGCGAGCCCCTGTCGGTAGAGCTGGGGCCAGGGCTCCTTCGCTCGATTTACGACGGAATCCAG
>Ga0172369_10004274_pt1 | contig 18209 bp, 9 predicted proteins | sample LakKiv25m_FD_114539 | JGI IMG/M metagenome (GOLD analysis project Ga0172369, IMG submission 114539) | Freshwater microbial communities from Kabuno Bay, South-Kivu, Congo - kab_022012_11.25m | ecosystem: Environmental > Aquatic > Freshwater > Lake | place: Democratic Republic of the Congo...
CACGAACGAAGCCGCGCAGGTCCTCGTGCACGAACCCCGTCCGCTCTTCAGGATCTTCGACCTCGGGCTCGAGGCGAATCGGCAACACGCGCCGCGTGATGTCGCCCGTGAGGTCGACGTTGTTGCCCGCCGCGAACCACGCCGGACGGAAGTCCACCGTCGCCTCGGTATTGCTTCCGAGCAGGCGGTCGCGGATCGTCTGCTCGACAATGGCCGAGTTCAGCGCGTCGCTGCCTAGCGAGCGCACCTCGTCGAAGAACACGAGCGGCGCGCCCGTGAGCGCCAGCGCGAACAGCCTCTTGCGATCCTCGTCCGGGGTCTTGCTCGGCGAGATCGCTCCGGCCTGGCGCCCCGTCGCGAGGATGCTCGCGCAAGCAACGAACAGCCCCTTGCCGGAGCCAGGCGTTGAGCCGTTGAGCAGGAACATCGGCACGGGCCCCTCGATGGCGGGGCGCAGCACGGGCGTCATGAGCGCGGCCAGCGCTACGGAGCGGTGGCACTCCTCGGCGAAAGGGAAGTCGACGAGCAGCTCGTCGAGCTCGCCGAGCGCCGCGAGCGCCTCGTCCCGACTCGGAGACTCGGGGATGACGATCTCGCCCACCTGGCGCGTGTCGAGGAGGTAGCCCGTCGCCTCGTCCCATCCGGACGCGGTAAGCACCGTTCCGTCGGGCCGCATGGTCGGGCACTCGATGACGCCCTCGAGCGGACGGAAGGGCCACTCGGGACGCTCGAGCAGGGTCTTGGCGATCCACTCCGGCGGCTTGCACGGCGTCAGGCCCCCGTCCGCCGTGCGCTTGACGACCTGCGCGCGGCGCTCGATGGACTCGCCGAGGCGATACACGCCCATCGGCGCGATGTGGGGCTCGTCGGGCTGCAGGCGCCGGTATCGGCTCGCACCCTCGCGGCGCAAGTGCACGATGAGGCCCGAGCGCTGGTAGACCTGGTCGTCGCCCTCGAGGAGCGCAATCGACTCGTCGACCACGCGCGAGACGTCGACGCCGACGACGAGGGTGGGGCGGGGGTCGGGCTGTGCCTCGCCGTCGATGGCCTCGAGGACGCGTCCGGTGGGGGTGACGGCTGAGCGCCTGCGTCCCTCGGCGAGCTTGGCGCCAGCGGGTCCACGGGCGTAGCGCGCGGCGTTGTCGACCTTCTTCTTGAGGGCCTTGGCTTCCCAGGGCGGGGCGCAGCGCTGGTTCCACGCGCCGAGCATGAGGTCCGTGACGGCCTCGGCCGAGAGGTCGAAGTCACGCACGAGGGTTGCGGCGGTCTTGAACGTCCAGTCGTCGCCGCCCTCGCCCTCGATGGCGGGGTCGCGTTTATCGAGCCACAGGGCCGCGCGCGCGATGGCGGTGGTGGTGCGAGCCTCGCCGACCTTGACACCGTCGAAGCGGTCGAGGTCGCCGTCCATGACGCCGAGGAGGGCCTCGGCGAGACCTTCGTCGAGCGACGCCGGCGGAGGAGCAGGAGTGGTAGCCGGGGGCGCTGGGAGCGGGGCAGGGGCCGGATCGCCCGAACGATCAACGTCCGAATTCGGGCGATTCCGTAATGATTTCGTTGACTTAGCGTCCCCAGCGGGATTTGAACCCGCGTCGCCGACGTGAAAGGCCGGTGTCCTGGGCCGGACTAGACGATGGGGACGTTGGACACGGTGAGCCGGGCGGGAGTCGAACCCGCGACCCGCAGATTAAAAGTCTGCTGCTCTACCAGCTGAGCTACCGGCCCGAGAAGGGCGGGCCGTGTCGGGACACGGGCTGACCCGGTGTGTCGGTGGAGCTGAACGGGATCGAACCGTCGGCCTCCTGAATGCCATTCAGGCGCTCTCCCAGCTGAGCTACAGCCCCATTCCACCTTCGAAGGTCCGCGCGGGTCCCTCGCAACGGGGGCGGATGATTAACACCGATGCGCATCGCTTTCAAGCCCCCTCGCGAAAAAGACGCGCATCGTCACGTGCCATCCCTGCACTCCAATGACGCGTGGCGTCACATCGTCACATCGTCGCGTCGTTGCAGCATGCCGTTGACGTCGCGCCAACTGCTCGCCTACATTCGATCGTTCATGCGCGCCCCACGCGGGCCAGAGGATCCCATGTCGCAGCAGGCCAGCGTCGAGGTCACCGGCGCCCCGTCGGGCGAGGCCTCGCCCGAACCCAGCGAGCGCCGACTGAACCAGCGCGTCAGTGTCGACCTCTTCGTACAAGAGCGCGACGGCGACCGCTTCTTCGTGCATCCGGCAACGAACATCTCGGAGGGAGGGGTCTTCATCCTGAGCCACTCGTTCTCGCTCCGAAAGACGATCGAGCGACGACACGTGGACCTCGAGATCGAGCTACCGTCGCGTGCGGAGCCCGTGAAGGTGCGCGGCACGGTCGTGTGGAGCCGTCGCATGCGCGACTTCAGCCATGGCCTTGGCGTGCGCTTCGAGAACCTCGCACCGGAGGATCGGACGGCGATCGCGAGCTACCTGGAAGAGCGCGCCGCAGAAGTCGACACGTCCACCGCGACGGAGGATCTTGCGCCGCTTGGAACAGCGGGAGAGCCAGCGCCCACGCGCTCGCGGATCGAGCGAGAGGACCCCGCCGCCGGCTTCGTGCGCGGCCGACCGAGCGGATCCGCGGACGACGAGGCACCGTGACCGTGCGCGACGTCCTGGTCCTTGACTACGGAAAAGGCAACCTGCACAGCGTCGGCAAGGCCCTCGAACGGGTCGGTGCGCGTGTCGCCCTCTCCGGCCGTCGTCGCGACGTGGAGGCCGCGCGGTGCGTCGTGCTACCCGGCGTAGGCGCGTTCGGCGACGCGATGGCCGCGCTGCGTGATCTCGGACTCGTGGAGGCGATCCTCGCCCACGTACGCGCCGGCAAGCAATTCCTCGGCGTGTGTCTCGGGCTGCAAGTGCTCTTCGAGCGCGGCCTGGAGTTCGGCGATCACGTCGGCCTCGGCCTGCTGCCAGGCTTGGTGCGCGCCTTCGACACCGCGAGCGTCGCAGGACTCAAGGTGCCTCACATGGGTTGGGCGGCGACGTCCGTGGTGCCCGACTGCGCGCTCTTCGACGGCATCCCCGACGGGACGCACTTCTACTACGTTCACTCGTTCGTGGCCGACGCGCGGCCCGACGACGTCGTGGCGACCGCCGTGCATGGCGAACGCTTCACGGCCGCCGTGCGCCTCGGTGAGCGCGCGTTCGCAACCCAATTCCATCCCGAGAAGAGCCAGTCCGCAGGGCTGCGTCTTCTCGAGAATTTCGTGTGGCTCGATGCGTGATATTCCTCCGTTCCTGGTCGTTCCAGCGATCGATCTGCGCGAGGGTCGCGCCGTGCGCCTCGAGCAAGGCGACTTCGATCGCGAGACCCGCTACGACGCCAATCCGATCGATGTGGCGCGCTCGTTCGTGGCCGCCGGCGCGCGTCGTCTCCACGTCGTGGATCTCGATGGCGCACGCGACGGCGCACCCACCCAGGCCGCACTCATCGAACGCATCGTCGCGGCCGTGGCACCGGTCGAAGTCGAGGTTGGCGGCGGTCTGCGCGATGCCTCTGCAGTGGAACGCGTGCTCTCGACGGGTGCGGCGTTCGCGATCGTCGGCACGATGGCCGCCCAGGATCCCGGCGCGTTCGAGGCGCTGTGCAAGCAGTTCCCGGGACGCATCATTGCGGGCATCGACGCGCGCGATCGCCTGGTCGCTGTCTCAGGTTGGAAGTCGTCCACCGAGCTCGATGCGTGCGATCTCGCGAGGGACATCGGCAAGTGTGGTGCGGCGGCGATCATCTTCACCGACATCGCGCGCGACGGAACGGGGCAGGGACCCAACGTGGAGTTAACCGCCGAGATCGGACGTGCCGCAGAGATCCCCGTAATAGCGTCCGGCGGCGTCGGCGAGCTCGGGCACATCGAAGCGTGTGCATCGCGCGACGAGATCGTCGGCGTGATCGTCGGCAAGGCGCTTCATGACGGGCGGATCGCGATCTCGGATGCGCTCGACGCGGTGAGCTAGAAGAAGATCGGGGGATGGCGATTGAGCGCGCGGGCGAAGTCCAACGCATCGGCGTCGTCCGCGTCGTCGAGCACGTAGAATCTCCATTCGCCGCCGTTGATGGGCGCGGCCGTCTCGGTGAAGCTCACCGTGGCGACCTCGTTCGAGATGCGCACGGCGAGATGCACATACCGCACGTCCTGCAAGAGCCAACGCTTTGGCCCGATCTGCACGAGCCCCAGTGGTACGGGGAGCTGGTAGGTCTCGCCGGAGAGCTGCGCGAACGGAAGGTGGAAGACCTCATCGTCGAGGAGCGCGCGCGTCGACACGATTTCGTCGAGCAGGAAGGGCAGCGAGACCCTCACGTCACGTGGGAAATCGACCTTGCCGCCGAAGGTCACGATGACGCGGGTCGCCCCCGACGCGGTCGAGTTGGCCTCAGTGAAAGCCTTGACGTCGAGCGTCCGGTCGTAGGCCTCCACGGTGAGGCCCTGAGGTAGCGGGACCGACTTCCAGGCGCCTCGTCGCGTGATATCGGCCGCGCACACGAGTTCGCCGGTGGCGAGATCCGCAGCACAGGGCTGGCCTCCGACGACGTCGTGGTAGGCCTTGAGCAGCCCTTGTGCCGCCTCAGTCGCCGCCGTTGCGTGATCGAGGCCGTAAGCCGTCTCGCCCGGGATCGGGTTCAGCCCGAGCGCATCGCTGACCTGACCCAGCAGCGTGTGCCGCCACGCGCCTTCCAGCGTCGCCTGCGCGTACGCGATCGGCTTGCCTGCCTTCTCGGCCGCGACCACCGCGAGCTCCGCCGCGCGCAGCTTGAAGACCGCGTTCGTGTGCGCCGTGATGACGCTGTTGTCCTGCTCGCTGTCGCCGAAGAGCCCCGACGCGCCCATCCATCGAAACACGTTGTCGGTCGAGTTCGGCTGCCACGTGCCGTCGAGCATTGGCGGCAGAGGCGCTTGCGGCACGCTCTGCGCTTCCAGGTGCGACACGTAGGTCGACACGCTCGCGATCTGGTAGCCGCTCTTCTCCAGGCCCTCGATACCGGCGACCCGCTGCGCGATGGCGTCGGTCTTCTTCTCGAATTTCCAGCCGAAGTAGGGGTTTGCCTTGGCCGTCGCCCAGAGCTCAGCATCGTCGTAGAAGTGCCAGGTGGCCTGCGCCTGGGGATCGTTGACGCCTTCGCCGGCGACGACCACGCGCACACCGCGCATGGCGTAGTGCGGCGCGACCGGTGACTCACCGTGCTGGTACTTCCGTTGGTTCTTCGGCAGCAGCGCCGTGTGCCAACCACCCTGCTTCATGAGCGCGCTCATGCCCTCGCCGAACTGCCCCTCCTGATCGAAGATCACGCCCGAGCGCGGCACGCAACGCGACATCAACTCCGCGTCGAGCTTCGCGTGGCTGCGCACGAGCGCCTCGGCCGGATACGCGAGCCACAGCTGCGCGGACCAGTGCCACGACGCGAGTTCGACCTGACCCTTCTTCACGAGCACGCGCAGGCGATCGAGCGTCTCAGGGTGACGCAGAGCGAGCACCTCGAGGAAGTAGCCCTGCATCTCGACGGTGAACGCCCAGGTCGGGTGATCCTCGAGCGCCTCGACCACGGGCTCGAACGACTCGGTGACGATGCGATCCTCGAGCGCGTCGTTGTCGATGTCGAACGCCGGCTCGTTCGTGCCGGGTGGCATCTGCCCCTTCAACCCGCCGGGCACGTACTGCATGTTGAAGTGAAACACCGAGAGCGCGAACTTGGATCCGGTCGCCGGCATCGGAGTCCACGCGGTCGGGCTCGTGAGATCGCAGGGAAGCATCGCCGCGTCCATCGTGTCGGGCGCATCGGTGAATGCACCCATGACGTCCGATACGACCGCATCCCATGGCGCTGCGTCGGAGGCGTCGCTCCCCTCGGCCGGCGCGCCCGCCGGCTCGCCCCCACATCCGGCGAGAAGCGCGACTGCGACGAGCCACGTTCCCGCTGTCGCGCCATGCGTTTGTCGTGTCATCGATTGCATATCGCTACTTCTTGCCGAAGAGCGCGTCGAGTCGTGCGCGCGCATCGTCTGCGGGGGACAGGGCCTTCGGTGCCACGGCGCCCCCACCGCCGAAGAGCGCGTCGAGCTTCGACCTCGCCGCGTCGACCTCGGCCGAGCGGTCTTCTCCGAGCGGGTGGAACTCGAAGTAGAGGCAGAAGTTGCCCTCCTCGCGATCGCGGATGAATTCGCCCTGGTTCTCGGTGCATTGGTTGTGCACGTTCGGATCGTAGAAGCGGCAGTTCTTGCAGCAGTGCAGGTAGGCACCGCAGTTCGGGCACATGTCACGGCGGCCGATCTTCACATCGAAGATCAGCTCCTCCTTGCACTTGAAACACGAGAAGCGGCTCTCCTGCTGCATGGGCGGTCCTCGCAGTCCTGCACGACGCCTTCGTTCGCGTCGCGGATCCCAACATGGCGGAAAGTCGCGCGCCTGCCAAGGGGAGCGTGCCGCCAGGGGGATGGCCATGCCTTGTGGCCCGACCGCGCGGCGTGATAGTCCGCGTCACCGGTCGCCGCGTCGTCGACCTCCGAGCCAGAATGCCGTCGCGCGCAGCCCTGTCCGCCAGCGTGATCCTGCTCGGGCACCTGTGCGTGAGCGCCCCGGGGTGCGCCACGCAACGCGAGCCGCCCGACCTCGAGCACCAGGACGTCAGCCTGACGTTCCTCCACACTTCGGACATCCACGCGCGCCTCTTTCCCTACAACATGACCGTCCTCGCGTCCGACGAGGATCACGGCATGAACCAGGCCAACGCGCCGTTTGGCGGCATCGCCCGCATCTCCCACATCCTCGCGCGCGAGCGTGCGAAGTCGGCGCGATCGATCTACGTCGACTCCGGTGACTGCTTCCAGGGAGCGCCCGTCTTCAACGCGTTCAAGGGTGAGGCCGAGATCAAGGCAATGAGCCAGCTCGCGCCCGATGCCGTGGTCGTCGGCAACCACGAGTTCGACGAGGGCGTGAAGAACTACTACACGCAACTATCTAAATTCTCTACGTTTCCGTCGGTAGCGGCGAACTACCTCTGGGAGCCTGGCGAACCGCTCGGGTCGATCATCCAGCCCTATACGATCGTGAACGCCGATGGCATCCGGGTCGCGATCATCGGCATCGCGAACTTCTCGTCCATCACGTCGATCACGGAGGTCGGCAACAGCTTGCACATCATCCCGCTCGCGATGAACGACAAGGACTCACCCTCGATCCTGCAGGACTACATAGACTTCCTGCGCCCGCAGGTGGACCTCGTCGTCGGCGTCAGCCACGCGGGCCTCTCGGAGGACCAGGAGATCATCAAGCGCACGTCGGGCTTCGACATCGTCTTCGGCGGCCACCTGCACATCCTGCTCGATCCACCGAAGGTCGTGATCGACAAGAGTGGTCGACCTGTCGTGCTCGCGCACTCGGGTGCCTTCGCGAAGTACGTTGGACGTCTCGATGTCGTCGTGCGCAAGAAGCACGGCAGCATCGACGCGTTCGAGGTCGCGGGGCACAGCTATTCGTTCTTCCCGATCGACAAGACCGTGCCCGAGGATCCCATCATGCTGGCGTTCATGACGCCCTATCGGTTGGCGCTGCATCAGAAGATCGATCTGACGTCCGTGTTCGGGTACTCGTCGAAGATCATCAAGCGCTACTCGGCCGACGGAGGCGATTCTCCGCTCGGCAACCTGGTGGCTGAGGCCATGCGGCGGCAGGCGCGCGTCGATGTCTCGATGACGAACACGCTCGGGATCCGCGCCGACATCTCACCCGGCGCGATCTCGCTCGACACGCTCTACAACGTGTTTCCCTTCAACAACACCGTCGCGCTGCTCTACATCTCGGGCGCGGACCTGCTCACGCTGCTCGACTTCGTGACGCTGCGGTCGGCCACGCGCGGCTGCGTGTCGCAGATCCAGATCGCCGGCCTCAAGTTCACAATGGACTGTCGCGTTCGCCGGCCAGCGGGCAGCGGTGATCCCTGTGGCCCGGGCGGATCGTGCCCCGCCTACACGCTGTGTGGGCCGAACGACAAGTGTGTGCCCTTGCCCTGTGTGACGCCGAACGACTGCCCGAAAGATGTCTTCGACGAGGGCAACTACAAGTACCAACTGACCTGCATCGACCTGAAGTGCGTGGTGCCACCGCACGTGCAGCGCGCCGATCCCCAGAACGGGATCGAGGGGCCGGTGCTGACGGGCTGCACCTCCGAGTGCAACGATCTGAGGCAGGACGGCGACGTGACGGAGATCCCCCTCCAGGAGACGGGCATCTACCAGATGGCCGCCAACGACTACATGGCGCAGGGTGGCTCGGGTTTCACGCTGCTCAAGAACAACAACACGCAGTACGACACGAAGGTCCCGATGCGCGACGCGGTGCTCGAGGTCATGCTGCGCTCACCCAAGTGCGTGGAGCCCTGCCGCCGGGAGGACGGTTCGTTCGATCTCGAGGCGTGTCCTGCCTACAAGGACTGCGTGCGCGACGTCACGACCTTCGAGCAGGGGCAGTGCGATCTGCAAGACGAGTCGGACACACCGCACCCATCGAAGCTCTGCGGCGTGGATGATCAGGCCTGCAAGAAGGACGTTGACTGCTACCAGATCCCGAAGGCGTGCGCGTACGAGGGATGCGTCAGCTGCGCCAATGACACGGCGTGCGACGCGAGCAAGGGCGAGGCGTGCGTTCAGCACGTTTGCGTCGTCAAGAACCAGACGTGCCTCGCAGGTCGATGCAGGCGTCCGTGCAGCACGAGCGGGGACTGTCCGAACGCGGGATTCTTCGGATCGCAGCAGCTGTGCGTCGAAGGGGGCTGCCTGCCCTCCGCGGGGTCGCTATGCGAGGGCGACGACGACTGCACACCGGGCATCGCGGTGTGCGTCGGAGCGGACGCGAAGGGCTGCGAGAAGGCGGCCGACTGCGGTGCAAACGAGTGCTGGCTCGGTCGCTGCGTGCCGAAGCGTGCGCCCTGCACGGCGTTCGGTTGCGCGGCGCAGTGCGAGGCTTGCGTGGACGATGCGCACTGCGGCAAGGATCTCCGATGCTCGGAGGGCTACTGCGTCGTGCCCATCGCGGCCTGCGCGGACAACCGCTGTCGCGCGCGCTGCGTGGCCGACTCGGACTGCCCCGCCCGAAGCATGTGCGACGTCGTCCGGCACGTGTGCTGGCCGCTCGACTGCGCGCGCAAGTTGAAGCCGGAGGAGGCGTGCCACGCGGACGCGCTGGGACGCGCGCTCAAGAAGTGCCTCATGCTGTCCTGCCCGACGGCGGACTCCGACGGGCGAATCTCGCGGATCCTCCCCTCCACACTCGAGGAGCTGCCGCCCGATCAGCAACCGGACGATGACAACTAGGAGCGCACGAGGGATGGCATTGGGACGGCATTGGCAGGCACGGAGCAGGAGACGAATCGCGCTCGCCGCGGTCGCCGTCGCGGCCTGGATGTGCCTGAGCACAGCCGCGTGCACCGAGATCGTCAAGGATCGCGGCGAACTCCTCTCCAGCTTCCGGGTCCTCGCGAAGGACGTCGTGCCGGCATCCGCGGGCAGCTGCGACGCGGCGAATCGCTTGCCCTTCGTCGCGGGCGTGGCGTGCAGCGACGCGAAGCCGTGCCCGAGCGCGCAGACCTGCGAGGGCGGAACCTGCTCCTTCTGCATGGAGATCGAGGTCACGGCGATCGGTCGCGACGGCACGCCGACGGCGTGGCAAGGCTATCTCTCGCCGCGGTTGGATCCCGGGTTCGTCACCGCGGGCTCCGAGTCGATCGCCTTCGATGGGAGCGACAAGGGTGTACGCAAGCTGCGCGTCTGCATGAACCGCGCGGCCGGTCCAACGAGCGTTTGGGTCGAGGACGATGGCGTGTGGCCGCGACGGCTCACGCACCAGGGCCAATGCGCCAACGGTCAAGACGACGACGGTGACGGGCGTGTCGACGCGGACGATCCGGACTGTGCGTCGGCCGATCAGGACGAAGGCGTCGGCGAGTGCAACGACGGCCTCGACAACGACGCCGATGGCCTCATCGATCTCGCCGATCCCGACTGCCCCGGGCCGCACGACGATCACGAGGCGCCAGCGTCCTACGCGCGCGGCGACGCGTGCCCGAACGTGCACTTCGAGAACCCGCGCGTCCGCGACATCTGCTTCGGTGACTCCCTGGCCAAGGGTCCCCTCAAAGGCGAGGCGGTTCGCGTCGACGGCGGGCGCCTGATGGTGACGAACGTCGTCGCGACCGGGTTCTTCCTCACCGATCTCGACGATCAGAAGGCGGGCCGCTACTGGAACAGCGTCTTCATCTTCACGTTCTCGAAGCCACCCTTCATCGCCCGCGGGAACATCCTCTGCTGGTTCGCCGGTGGCATGACCGAGCACGTCGGCATGGTCCAGGTCCAGTTTCCTCAGTATAAACGCTGGGATCAGGAGCAGGTCGCCTGTGGCGGTTGGTCGAGCTACGAGGAGATGATGGCGGCAACGCTGCCCGATCCGATAGCGCTCACCGATGTGCTCGCCGACGAATACGAGGCGGGCATCAAGACGACCGAGTACAAGGCGCGCGTCTACGAGAACAGCCTGATGATGAAGTCCTTCGCGGGCAACGTCGTTAGCTTCACGAAGGCCCGGGTGGCGGAGCGCTTCGTGTCCTGCGACCTCAACCAGAACGGCTACATCGACAAGGGGTCCGCGGAGGACACGTGCCGCGACGCGTGTCGGACGGACACGCTCTGCGGCGATCTCGACAGCTACTTCGAGTATGCGCAGTGGCCCTTCCTCGTCGATGGCAAGAAGAAGATCTATGCGTCGGCGGGGGCGTCCACCAAGTTCCTACCGCTCGACGTCGCGTTCATCGGTGCGCCCGATCTGACGGGCGCATGCGCGTTCGGGCAGTCCGAGGACGGCTATCCGCAGTATGCGTGCCCGCCCCGCAAGCTCGACCACGTGACGGGATCGCTCACGCACATCTATCTCTGTCCGCCGACCTCCTCGGAGGCCACGTGCGACCTGCAGTTCTGGGTCGTGGCCCCAAGGCAGGAAGAGGACGTCGTCGAGGACAAGGGGGCTCCATGATCGCCAGGCTGCACGCGCAAACGCACCTCGCGGGTCGCAGGATCCCGTGCGCGCTCGTCGCGCTCGTGCTCTCCGCGTGGCTGGAAGGATCCGCCGCAGCGCAGCCGACGGACATCCCGGTGCCGCCGCTTGCCGGTGACCGCGACGCGAGGGACGAACGCGTGGACAGGGTCGAGAAGCGCCTGAAAGCGATGGAGCGCGCGCTCGTCGAGGCGTCGCAGAAGCTGAAGAAGTCGGCCTCGCCGCCGCAGAGCCTCGTCAATTCGTCGATCGGCTTCTCGTTTGCCGACAATAACGTCCTGCGCGGCGCGGGTGAGACACGCAAAAACAGCCCATCCGGATTTGTAGGACAGGACGTGCCGACGACGCTCGATCGCGTCGTGCCGTCGAACTACCTGCCCTCGCTCGCCCACGTAGGCGCCTACGCGCGCATCGACGAAGGCGGTGCGGTCGTCGGTGACGGTGCGCTGTTCCTGCGCCTGCCGCTCGATCCGCGGACGGGCGCGGGATCGATCTCCGACTACGGTTCGTACATCCGCATCGCGCGCTTCTTGAACGCCGAGCGCAACAGGCGCCTGTCCGCGACGTTCTTTCCCTATGACGCCGATCGCTTCCGCCTGGGATTCCACTACGACATCTCGTGGGGAGGCACGGAGGTGTTCCCGCGCAACATCCGCACGGGGCAGTCGCCCGGTCTCCGCTTCGACTGGGACATCGGAAGTGCTTACGCGTTCGTCGGGGGCAAGACCGCCCTGCTGCGCGCACCCACGCCGCGTGTACTCAACAACCAGGGCGGCAACACGACCGAGTACGTGGAGCGCGCGTTCTACGGCCTGCTCGGCGGCGCGGGCGTCGAGGCGTTGCGCGGACTGAAGCTGGAGGCCAACGGCGGCTACTTCCAGAAGGGCACGAACACGCGCCAATCGGTGCTCGGCAAGCCCATCTACGCGGGCGGCGGATCGGTCCACGTCGGCTACGACAAGGGCCTCCCAATCGGGCGTCGCATCAACATGGGCCTCTACCAGATCGATCCATTCATGCTCGATGTGCTCGCTCCGGAGAACTACGATGCGGGCACCGCGTTCAACGTTCGCGGAGAATTCACGTACGTCATCCAGACGTTGGAGGATCCGTCCCGCCCCGCGTCCACCAAGAACGAGGCGGCCAAGGCGGCGATGATCACGGCGGCCTTTCGCACCGGCGCCACACGCTTCCTGTTCGATGTTGTCTACCGCGACCTCACGTTCATCACGTTCAACCAGACGGGCTTCATTCCACAGCAGGCGCTGCCCGATGGGGTCTCCGTGAAGCCCGAGACCTTCCTCGCGTTCTCGGTGGATCACTACCTCGGCGAGGCGACCGGCCTCACGCCCACGCTCACCGCGGGCCTCCTGTTGCCCGCGACCTACAAGGGCGTGATGCCCGCAGGTATGCAGCAGTCCGAGGACACCGCGGGTATTCGCAAGGCGGTGGTGCGCGGACCGAACTCGCTCGACTGGGACATCCTGCCCACGGGCGAGGACGAGCGCCCGGTCGTCTTCACCAAGGTCGGATTGAAGTGGAACCACACGAGGCGGCTCGCCGCGCTCGTCGAAGCGAGCTACGGCTATGATCACAACACGTCGGTCGTGCTCCGCAACGACTCCGGCCACGCCGTGAGGACGTTCGACAACCCGCACGTGCTGGGGCTCGGCTTCGTGTCGCGCCTGACGTTCTAGCGCGCAGATCAGCCCGCCGTCAGTCGACCCTGCGCAACGCGTCGGACGTCACCCAGGCCTTTCCGAGCGCCATCGTACGGGCGTTCTCCGGAACGTCTTCCAGAAACGAGGCACGCAAGCGCTCATCGTCGAGGCTCGCGGCGCGCGCCTCCAAGCGTGCACGCGCGATCACGAGCGCGACCTTCGCCTCGTCGCGGCGTCCGGCGGCGCGCAGGGACTCCGCGTGGGCGAGCAGGACATAGGCCTCCAGGTCGCTCGACACGCCCGCCTCCTCGGCGAGCGTGAGCGCTTCGAGCGCGGCGGACAGCGCGTCTCGCGATCGACCTTGCGCGAGGTAGCACTGCGCAAGGGTCGCGAGCGCTCCGGCCCGGACCGGCGGTGAAGACGCGAGCAGGGCCACGGCGGCGTGCGCCTCCTCCTCTGCGCCGCCGGTGTCTCCGGACTCTAACATCGAACGGGCTATCCACACGCGCGTGGACCCCTCCCAGTGCCGGTTGCCGGCCGCCACGAAGAGCGCAACCGCGTCCGCATAGAGCTGTCGCGCCTCCGCGGGATCGGCCGCGTAGCCGAGTGCGCGCGCGAGCGCGGTCAGCGCCAGACCTCGTATGAAGAGCGCGCTCTTCGTCTGGGCCATCTCTGCGGCAACGCGCAGCTGTGCGAGCGCGCGTTCACGCTGCCCGACGCCGAGCCAGGCGATGCCCAGGTAGGTCCGACCAAAGGCCTGCGAACGAACGTCGGGACCTCGGGAAACACGTTCGTGGAACGCGCTCGCCTCCGCGAGGATCTCGCCCGGCATGCGGCTGTCGTGCAGCGCCTGGAAGAGCCGGGCGGCCGAGATCCAACCGAGCACCATTGCCTCACGGGGCGGCGACGCTGCGACCAGCTCCGCAAGGCGAGCGACGAGCGCGTTCGCACGCGCGGGCAGACCGACGCGATAGAGCGTCGACGTCACGGAGGCCCACGCGAGCGCGTGCGGCAATCCCGCCTCTCCCTGGATCGGCTCCGCGAGCATCGCGTCCGCGAGCGCGAGGTAGCTGCCGTCCTGCTGACCGACCGACGCCACGGACTGAAAGACGCCGCCGATGACCTGGAACCACATCGGCGACCCACGATGAAGGCAGGCGAGCGCTTCGAGCCCACGCGCCTCGCTCTCCATTGCTTCACCGCGCCACGCGTGCGCCTCTTGCAGCAACGCGAGCAGATGACCGCGCAGTTCGCCCGTCGGACCGCAGGCCATCCCACGGCGCGCGAGGTCCATCGCCGCGTCGACGTCCTCGGCGCGCAGCGCATCAGAGGCGGCCTTCGCGTACCACGTCACCGCGATGTCACCACGCGCGCCGCAATCGTAGTGCAGGGCGAGGAGCGCGGCGTCTCGTTCACCCGCCTCCTCCAGCCAGGCTCCGGCCAGCGCGTGTCCGAGCCGCTTGTCGTCCTCCGTCAGCATCGCGTACGCGGCGTCGCGCAGCAGCGCGTGACGGAAACCGTATTCGCGTTCGTCGCGGAAGCGTCCATCGCCGCGCTCGGCGATCACCTCTCGCTCGACGAGCTCCGCGAGCCACTGCACGACCGAATTCGAGTCCGCTACGTCGCCGAGCAGCCGTCGCAGGCCTCCGAGCCAGAACGTCTCGCCGAACACGCTCGCCGCACGCAGTGTGCGCCGGGCCTCGGGCTCCATCGCCTCCAGACGCGTCTGAAGTGAAGCCACCACCGTCTCCGGCAGCCGCGTCCCACGCCCCTCGGCCTCCGCGCGGATGAGCTCCTCGAGGAAGAATGCGTTGCCGCCCGCCCGCTCGACGATGCGCGAGGTCGTCTTCGCGGCCGTTTCCGGGCCCAGGATCGTGCGCACGAGCTCTGTAGCGGCGCGCTTGGTCAGCTGTCCGAGCCGTACCTCCTCCATCGCACAGTCGGCCCACAGGCGGGGAAAGATGTCGTGCACCTCGGGTCGGGCGAGGCCCAGCACCGCCAGCGGATGATCGTGGAGCGTCTTGAGCGCCCCTTCGAGGAAGCGCACCGTCGCTGCGTCACTCCAGTGCAAGTCCTCCAGGATGAGCAACGCGGGACGTCGCCGTGTCGCAGCCCCGAGGAAGTCGATGACGGCACGTCGCAGCTGCGCGGCCATGATCGCGGGATCCGATCGTGCGGCGAGCCACTCGGACGGCGGCGTGCCGATGCTGTCGACGCCCACCAGGTAGGCGAGGAAGGCCTCCACGCGTTCGATGTCCTTCGCGCCCATCAGGCGCTCGACGACGGCACGCAGCTTGCGCGAACGCACCGAGGGCGGCTCCGAGTCGGTCAGCCCGAGCGCGCGTCGCGTGGCGCCCGCGAGCACGCCGTTCGACACGCCCGTGCGCAGGGGCTCGGCTCGCGCGATGTAGACCTCGATGCGCTGACCGCCCGCGAGTCGCCCGGATTCGACGCGGCGTTGGAACTCCGTGCGCAGGCGGGTCTTGCCGGTTCCAGGCCCAGCGACGACGAGCACCGCGCGCGCCATCGGTTCGGAGATGCACTCCTCCAGGATCGAATCGAGGTTGGCTAGCTCGCGTTCGCGGCCGACACACGGGCTTCGCTTGCCGAGCAGGAAGCGGGCCGACTCGTCGCTCGTTCGCTCGGCCACGAGCATGGATGCGCCCGGCGTTCGCGTGACCTCGAAGCGACTATCGAGCAGGCCGGCCGTGAGATCGTCGATGCGCACGGGCGCTCGTGAGCCCATTGTGGATGGCGCGCGCGTCATCGCGGCCAGCTTGAGCAGCGACACGGCGCGATCGATCACCTCCCCGACGGGAGCACGTCCCGCGACCACACCGCGACCGGTCGCGAGCGCCATCGGGGCGTGAGGGAGCAGCGATCGCACGGCCAGCGCACAGCTCGCGGCCGTCGAAGCCTGGTCGGTCGCGGCCCCTTGTCCCTGGACGGTCACGAGCAGCGCCGCGTGACCGAGCCGCTCGACCCGTCCGCCGCGCGCCTCGACGAGCTCGCGCAGCGTCGCCCACGGCACCTCGAGTCCTGGCAGGCCGATGGTCGCCGCGTCGGCCAGCGCGTCCTCCAAGGTCGCTCTCGCCTCGGGGTCGCGGTCCGCGATGATGCGCGTCGGCAACCAGGCGGAATCCAGGAGCGGCGCCGACGAGACCTCCGCAATGACGACGCAGAGCAGGCGACGCTCGTCCGTAGTGAGGGCCGGTGTGGTGGTCGACGCGGGGCGCCGCTCCAGGTCCCCGAGGTCCCCCAGGTTTGCGATCCGCGAGGCCACGGCGGACGCCGTCTGCAAGCGGCCCGATGGCTCCTTGGCCAGCATGCGCGCGATGAGATCGTCGAGCCGCGCCGGCAGGTCGGGCCTGACGTCGCGGAGCCTCGGTGCTTCGTCGACGAGGATCTTCGCCAGGATCGCGAGCACGTGATCGCCAGCGAAGGCCGGTCGTCCCGTGAGACACTCGTAGAGCACGCAGCCGAGCGAGAACACGTCGGAGCGCGCGTCGACGTCCGGTGAGCCGCGCGCCTGCTCGGGCGCCATGTAGGCGGGGGTGCCGAGGATCGTGCCGGACGCGGTCAACCTTCGCGTGGCCTCGGCGTTGACCGCGCGCGCCACGCCGAAGTCGAGCAGCTTCGCCCTCTCCGTGTCGCCAGCCGGAAGGAAGATGTTCGACGGCTTGACGTCGCGATGGATGATGCCGCGCGAGTGGGCGACCGCGAGCGCGTCCGCGGCACGCCCGATCACCGACAGGGTCTCGCCGAGCGTCATCGGTGCGCGCTGCAGCCGGCGGCCCAAATCTTCCCCTTCGAGCCACTCCATGGCGAGGAACGGCTCGCCTCCCGGCGCGATGCCGCTGCTCAGCCATCGGACGATGTTCGGGTGGCCCAGCTCGGCGAGGAGGCGCCCCTCGCGCCCGAATCGATGGGCCTGTTCGGGGCTGCGATCGATGAGCACTTTGACGGCAACCTGCTCTCCGCTGAAGCGATCCAGGGCCGTGTAGACCGTCCCCATGCCGCCGGCCGCGACCGCCTCGAGGATCTCGAAGCGCTCGTCCAGGAGAGTCCCTCGTCCGAGGCATTCGTTCACGCGTTCTCCGTTGCACAGGCACGCGCCGCGCCTTCCATGCGTCGCGACGCGGCGTGGATTGAATCCCAAAGTGCTTCTTCACGGCAAGCACGGCGGTCCGCCGCATCGACGGGCCGAGCGGGCGGGTGTAGCCAGAAAACCGGCGCAATCTCAAAATGTTGTACTGCAACGTCCGCCGCGCTACGATGCGTGCATGGACGCAGCGATCTTCGTTGGGGTGGGCATCGGTCTGAGCGCGCTCGTGATCGTGGCGTTGATGGCGACGCTGCGTTCGCTGCGCGCGCTCGAGGCGTTGCGCGATCGAAGCAGCTCGACCGAGCGCCGCTTGCTCGATGATCTGGAGCGCCTGCGGTCGGCGCTCGGCGCGGCGGTGCGCGACGCGGGGCAGGGGACAGCCGACGCGCATGCACGGGCCTCGAGCGATCTGCGGGAGGCCCTCGCACGCACGACGGGAGAGCTCTGGCGACAGCTCAACGAGCTGCGGGACGCGCAGACGAACGCGATCACGCGCCTCGGCGACCGTGTCGACGAGCGCCTCTCCACGCTGCGAACGGACAACGCCGGCGCGCTCGAGGCGATCCGCACGTCCATCGACGAACGACTGCAGACGACGCTCGAAGCCCGCCTCGGCGAGAGCTTCCGGCTCGTCGGCGAGCAGCTCGATCGCGTCTCGCGCGGCCTCGGCGAGATGCAGGCGATGGCCTCCGGTGTCGGCGATCTCAGGCGCGTGTTGTCGAACGTGCGCGCGCGCGGCACCTTCGGCGAGGCCCAACTCGGCACGCTGCTCGCAGACGTGCTCACACCCGACCAGTTCGCGACGAACGTGGCGACGGTTCCGGCGTCGAACGAGCGTGTCGAGTTCGCGCTCCGCCTGCCAGGCCGCGACGAAGCCGAGGGGCCCGTGTGGCTGCCCATCGACGCGAAGTTCCCGCAGGAGGACTTCGATCGGCTGATGATCGCGCACGAGGCGGCCGATGCGGCCTCCATCGAACTGCATCGCCAGGCGCTGCGCCGCCGCATCCTGACCGAGGGGCAGCGCATCCAGGCGAAGTACGTCTCGCCCCCGCACACGACGGACTTCGCTGTGATGTTCCTCCCGACGGAGGGGCTCTACGCGGAGGTCCTCCGCATCGAGGGGCTCGTCGACGAGCTGCAATCCCGTCATCGCGTGATCCCGAGCGGTCCGACGACGCTGTGGGCGCTGCTGTCGAGCCTCCAGATGGGCTTCCGCACGGTCGCGATAGAACGGCGCAGCGTCGAGGTTCGTCGTCTGCTCGGCGCGGTGAAGACCGACCTGCAGAAGCTCGGCGCGTCGCTCGACGCCGTGTCGAAGAAGCTCGACGAGGCCTCGTCCAAGATGCGCGAAGGCACACAGAGGGCGCGCCTGCTCG
>Ga0172369_10004277_pt1 | contig 18203 bp, 2 predicted proteins | sample LakKiv25m_FD_114539 | JGI IMG/M metagenome (GOLD analysis project Ga0172369, IMG submission 114539) | Freshwater microbial communities from Kabuno Bay, South-Kivu, Congo - kab_022012_11.25m | ecosystem: Environmental > Aquatic > Freshwater > Lake | place: Democratic Republic of the Congo...
GGGCGTCTGCACGCTGCCCGCGACGCGCGGGGGCGAGACGCTCGTCCTGGCGGCGCAGGGATCGGAACCGGTGTCGCTCACCGTGCTGCGCCCGTCGCCGCCGCCGGCGCGGCCGCCGCAGTCCACGCTCGTTCCCGAGACGCTGAAGCTCCCCGAGCTTCCGCTGGATCGTCCGCTCTTCTTCGACTTCGACCGGGGCGAGACGCATTCGGCCGTTTTCGTGGTGAAAGAGGCCGGACTGCACCACGTGACGACCGAGGGCCTGCTCGCGACCTCGTGTACGCTGCGCACGCCCATCGTGGCGGATCTCGCCTCGGACGCCGGCGGGGGCCGGGGGCGCAACTGCCTCCTGGCACAGTACCTGAGGCCCGGTCGGTATCTGCTCACGCTGGGGGCGACGGGGATGAGCCGCGGGCGCGCGTCGGTGTCCATGAGCCGCCGTCCGGTGCGCGAGGGCCCGTCCGTGGCCGCCGACGGCGAGGTGTTCTTCCGTGCGGGCGCGGGCGAGCTGCTGCGCCAGACGCTGTCCGTGAAGAAGGCCGCGGGCTACCGCATCGCCACCGGCTCGCGCGGCATTCCGCTGCAGTGCCGCCTGGACGACGCGCAGGGCTGGCCCGTGGAGCCGGTGCCCTCGCCGTGCGACGGGATGCGATCGCTTTCACCCGGAAAATACCTCTGGACGCAGCTTCCGCTCACCGTGGAGACCATGCGCCGCACGCGGCTGGAGAGGCAGCGGCCGCCGCTGATATTCCAAGGCGAGAAGGTCCACGCGCCGGCGTTCGACACCTGGTACACCGCGAAGCTGGGAGCCGATGGAAAGGACGAGTTCTTCCTCAACCTCGAAGCGGACTTGAATCCCGGCATCACGCTCACCGATCGCGTCCAGGGGCGCGTCTACCGGATTCTTCCGGACAAGTCGCTGGAGCCGGTGGAGGTGATTCCACCGTCGGAGACCGCAGGATCCGCTCCGGCGCCCGAGGAGGCCGAGGCCGCTCAGACCGGCGAGATCGAGGGCGTCGAGGGCGTCGAGTCCGTCGAAGGGGACGAGAGCGCTACCGTGGAGCCTCCGCCGAGGCCGGTGCGCGCCGAACCGCCGCCGCCGCAGGCTCCCGCGGGCTTCTCCGTGCACCTGCCCGCGGGCCCCTACAAGCTCGTCACCGAGCACAGCCGTGCGGATGTGGGCATCACGTACCGGCTCTTCGTCCGCACCGACGTGCTGGTACCCGGCGGCGCAAAGGACGTGCCTGTCCCCTCGCGACAGACGCTGCGCGTCCCGAAGGACGGCACCTTGCGGCTCCGGACGGAGGGCGCGCTGGACGTGCGATGCCGCATTCTCGACGCCGCGGGGCGCCTCGTCGCGGAGGCGGACGACAACGGCGACGACTGGAACTGCGCGCTCGCCGAACCGATTGTGCGGGGCGACTACACCGTCGCGCTGGAGTCGGCGACGCAGGTGTCCGGGTCGACGCGGGTCGCCGTCTCGATGCCGCCGCCGGAAGACGCGGGCGCGCTCAGCGACGGCATCGTGCTGAAGGTCGCCACGGGCGTGAAGACGGCGTCGGTGGCAGGGGGAGGGGATGCGGTGCGGGAGATCATCCTGCGCGCCGCGACGCCGTTCTCGTGCGCGCTGGAGGAGAACGGCGGGCGTCTGCTCGCGCGCGAGTCGGGGACCTCGGAGTGCTCGTGGATGCTGCGCCCCGGACCGGGGCCGTACCGCGTGCGCGTGTGGACGCTGGACCGGCCCGCGGAGGTGAAGGTTTCGCTCGCGGGACTGGGCGTCGTGGACGCGCCGGGCGGGCGCATCCCCGCGGCGAGCGCGGGACGCGTGGCGGTCGCGCATGCCGGGCGGTGGACCACGGCGCCCGGCGTGCGGTGTCTGCCCGACGCGCAGAAGGGCCTGCTGCGCATCTGCGGTCCCGAAGCGTCGCTCGAGGCCGCTCCGACCGTCTTCGCCGCGCCCGGCGTGCGCGGAGCCCTCGCGCTGGAGCTGGACGAGAGGAAGCAGCCGGCCGAGGCGCCGGGCACCGAAGCGCTGTCGCTAGGCCGGGAGCCGTACGTGCAGGTGCAGACCTCGCGCACGCCTGCGCTGCACCTGCTGGCCGTGCGCACGGCGCCGGGAGAGGCCGTTTCGCCTGCCTGCCGTTTCGACGAGGGCGCGGCGGTGCAGCTCGAGGGCGCGTGCTTCGCGGCCGCCCGCGTCGGACGCGAGGCCGCCGCGCGCTGGTGGACGCCCGACGATCGCGCACTCCGGGCGCAGGTGACACGCTTCTCGATACAGGTGCCGGAGCAAGGAAGCGCCGTCGAGAGGCTCGGGCCCGGTTCCCGCACGGTGTCGTGGACGGGAGCGTCCCTGGTCGCGGATCTGCCCGATTTCTGGACGAGGACGGAACTGACGCTGCCGGCCGACGCGTGGGCGGTGCTCGTGCGGGCGGACGGACGACCCGCGGAGCTCTGCGGTCCCGTGCCGGAACTCGCGTCCTGCACGCTCGCGGGAAGCGGCGGGCGTCTCGTGCTGCACTCGCCCGACGCGCCGCGGGCGGACGTGCGCGTCGTCGCGACGGGACCCGAGAGCGAGGCGGTGCCGCTGGCGGGCATCCTGGAGGAATGGCCCGCGCAGCCCGGGCGGATGCGGATTCTCGTGCCGCCCGCGGCCGACGCGCGATTGGTGCGCGTGGAGGGCGCCGCCCATTGTGCGGCTCTCCTGGACAACGGGCGGCGCGTCGAGTCGTGCGCGCCGAGGCTGCCCGTCGCTGCGGGAGCGAGGCTCGTGGTGGATCACGACACGCGTCCCCTGCGCGTCACGACGCTTTCGCCGGACATCGACCTGTCCGATGCCTACGGTCTCCCTCTGCCCTCCGGGACACCGTCGCTGGTTCTGCCGCCTGCCACGGCCATGCTCCTCTCGGGGGTGGGAACGGTGGATCGCCGCGTGGACGTGGTGGCCGAGTCGGCGTTCCACCTGCGGGCGGGCTCGGGCGTGTGTGCGCTGCTGAGCGGATCGGAATGGCTCGCGGTGGACGGATTCGCGGCGGGCTGCGCGATCGATCGGGTTCTCGCGCCGGGCCACTACCGCGTGGTCGTGCGGCCGTTCGGGCGGCGCGCGATGACCGGTGAACTCGTCTACACGACGGAGCCGGTCGAAACGCTGGGCGAGGGCATCGGAAACGGGAGCCGCGTCGCCGCGGGCGAGGCGCGTTTCTTCCGCTTCTCCGCAGCCTCTGCGGGTCGCGTGGGTCTGGGCCTGCAGGTGCCCGCGGAGAGGCTGGACTGCGCGCTCCTGGACGCGAAGCAGCGCGTGCTCGGCGAAGGCTGCCAGCAGTACGTGCGGCTGGAGGCGGGCAGCTACCTGCTGCGGGTGAGTGCCCCCGCAGGGGTGGCGCCCACCTCGTTCCGTCCCGTGCTCTTCGGCCTCGCCGGCTCGCACATGGAAGTGCCCGAGGAGTACCTGCGCGACTTCTTCGAACGCATCGGAATCCAGCAGAGCGGAGGCGAGCCGTGACGGGCCTCCCGGGTCGAGCCATGAACGTGCAACCCTCCCCGCGCCGCCGCGGCGCGCGCATGCTCCTGTCCGCGGCGCTGCTCCTGACCGCGACCGCCCGCGCCGGCGACGCGCCGAAAGCGCCGCCGCCGTACGTTCCCGCCGACAGCGGCGAGCGCCCGAAAGGCAAAGGACCGCAGCTCCTGCCCGACCGGTTCCTGCGCGGCTACGACCCCGTCACGGTCTGGTTCGACTCGGACGCAGGCCCGGCGCGCGGCGCGGCGGACGACGGCGCCGCGCTGCTGAAGATCGCGCCCGCGTGGCCGGGCGCGTGGTTCTGGTCCGACCGGCGCACGCTGCAGTTCCGCCCCGCCGAGCCGTGGTCGCCGCTCGCGCGCTTCGCCGTCGAGGCGGCAGGGCAGAAGCGCATCCTCACCACGATGATGTCCGCGCCGTCCGGCATGTCGCCGCCCGGCGGCAGCGAGAACCTGCGCCCGTTCCGCACGGTGACGCTCACCTTCCCGCAGGCGCTTGCGCTCGACTCGCTCCGGCAGATGCTGCGCCTCGAGATCCGCGAGGCTCCGGGTCTCGCCGACTCGCCGCGCGTCGCGGTGAAGGACTTTTCGCTCGCGCTGCTGCCGCGCTCGGACGCGCGCGACGCCGCGACGTACGCGATCACGCTGGAATCCGACGTGCCCGAGGGGCGCGTGCTCCAGGTGGAGGTGGGGCTCGCGCTGGGCGACGAGGGGCGCACGCTTTGGACCGGACGGCTCGCGACGCGCCCGCCGTTCCAGCTCCAGTCGGTGCGCTGCGGCGCGACCGAGGTGTCGGTGACGGCCGGCGCGCAGGCGCCGCGCGACACCGCGCTCGCGTGCGGGAGCACGGGGGAAGCGCCGCAGCTCGTCTTCTCCGCCACCGTGCAGGACCTGACGCTGACGACGCTGCGGGCGCTCGTGCGCCTGGAGCCGGCGGTGCCGGATCTGTCCTTCGAGTCGTGGGGCAGCCGCGTATCGCTGCGAGGGCGATTCCTGCCGGACACGCTCTACCGCCTGCGCATCGGCGCGGCGCCCGTGCACGACGACAGCGGGCGCACGCTGCGCGATCCGGGCAGGGTGGAGCTCTATTTCCACCGCGGGTGGAAGAGCGCCTTCCTGCGATGGAGCAGGGCGACTGCGGTGCTGGAGTCCCGCGGGCCGCGGATGCTGCCCCTCGCGGGCTACGGGGATGCGCGCGCGGACGTGCGCATCCATCGCGTGGACGCGCTGCACGCGGGTCTGTGGCCGTTTCCGCAGAGTCCGCTGGTCGTGGACGAGCAGCGTCCGCCGCCGTTTCCGGGCGAGGAACCGGAGCGCGCGCCGGGCACGCTCGACGGCGCCGACACCGACGAGATGGTCGCGCACATCCGCCTGCTGGGCACGCCGCTGGTGTCGAAAGTGGTGGATCTGCCGCTCGCGAGCCGCGGCGGCACGACGAGTTTCGGGCTGGATCTCGCGCCGCTTCTGGACCCGGTGACGGGCGCGAATCGGCCAGGCACGTACCTCGTGGGACTGCGCCGCCTCGTCGGACCGCCGCAGCGAGCGTGGATGCGCGTGCAGGTGACGAACCTCTCCGTGACCGCCGTCGAGGAGCGCGACCGCGTCGTGTTCTTCGTGCGCACGCTGGATCGCGCCGAGCCGGTGCGCGGGGCGAAGATCGTGCTCGAAGGCACGCGCCGCGGCCCAGCGCCGCAGCGGCTGGAACTGGCGGACACAGCGACCGTCTCGACCGACGGCGAGGGCCGCGCGGTGCTCGGGCGCCTCGTGGACTGGGTCGGGATCTCGCGCGTCTCCGTGCGCGACGGCGACGACGTGCTCGTCGTGGATCCGCGCGATCCGCCGCCGAAATTCGCCTCGAATCACTGGTCCTGGAGCTCGTCCTGGCTGCACTGGCTCATGGACGCGCCGCCGCCGCCGGTGAACGAGAAGACACTCGCGTTCGTGTTCACGGAGCGGCCCATCTACCGTCCCGGTGAAAAGGTCTTCTACAAGGGCTGGATCCGGCGCAAGGTGGGCGGCGACCTGAAGGAGCCGCTGGAGGAGAAAGCGTACGGCCTGCGACTGGAGCAGCCGGACGGGCAGACGCGGCCTCTGGCGCTGTCCCTTAGCGGTCTCTGTGGGTTCGACGGCGAGTTCCAGGACAAGGACGCGCCCACGGGCCAGTTCACGCTGACGCTGTTCGGCAAGGACCCGTATTCCGTGCTGTCGCAGCGCTCGTTCCGCGTCGAGGCATACCGGATTCCCACGTTCGAGGTGCAGCTTGCCGGCGGCCCCGCGGTGCGTCTGGACGCGCCGTTCAAGGTGCGCGCGGCGGCCCGCTACTACGCAGGCGGCAATGTGGCGGGACGCCCGGTCGCGTGGACCGTGACGCGCCGGCCCTGGCACCACGTCCCGGCAGGGCGGGAGGGCTTTCTCTTTGCGAGCAGCGAGCAGTTCGCGCGCCAGGGTGCCGCGCGGCCGCCGGAAACCATCACGCGCGGCGCCGTGCTCGACGACGGAGGCGCGGACGAAATCACGGTGAATCCGGCGCTCGACATCGACGGATCCGCCCGTGTGTACCGCTTCGAGGCGGTGGTCACCGGGCCCGACGACCAGCCCGTCGCCGCGGCGACCGAGGTGCGCGCGCTGCCGCCGTTCGTGCTCGGAATGAAGCTTCAGCGTTATCTGGAGAAGGCCGTCGAAGTCCGGCCGGAAATCATCGCCGTCGGAGTCGACGACAAGCTTCTCGCGGGTCAGGACGTACACGTGCGCCTGTACCGCCGCGTCTGGCACAGCAATCTGCGCGAGACGGCGTTCGCCCGCGGAGAGGCCAAATACGTCACCGAGCAGGAGGACGTGAAGCTCCTGGAACAGACGGTGAAGACCGCCGACAAGGTCGTCGTCCCGGCGCTGCCGATTCGCGGTGCGGGCGTCTACGTGGTGGAACTGGTGGCTCGCGACAAACTGGGGCGCGTCCAGACTCTGTCCGCGGATCTGTATGCCGGCGGCCCGGCGCCGGTTGCCTGGCGCAAGTCCCGCGAAGGGGTTTTCGAAACCACGCCCGACAAGAAGGCGTACCGCCCCGGCGAGACCGCGAAGCTCGTGATCCAGAGCCCGTTCCAGACGGGACGCGCGTTGGTGGTCGTCGAGGAGCCCGGGGCGAACACCTATGCCTGGGAAGAGATTGCCGGAGGCAAGGCGGTACACGAGGTGCGCATTGCGGCGCATCACGTGCCCAATCTCCCGGTCCACGTGATTGCCATGCGCGGACGCACGGGGGAGGGGCAGACGGAGGACGGCCGGTACCGTCCGCAGACGGTTGCCGCAAGCGTTGACTTGGAAGTGGAGCCGGTGCGGAACACCGTGGCCGTGGGCATCGAGCACCCGGAATCGGTGCGTCCGGGCGCCAAGGCGGACTTCGTCCTGACGCTTCAGGATTCCGAGAAGAAGCCTCTTGCGGGCGAAGTCGCCATGTGGCTCGTGGACGAGGCGGTGCTTTCGCTGGCGCGCGAGGCTTCGCTGGATCCGCTGGAGCGATTCGTGGATCGGAACGCACGGACTTCCACGCTGCGCGACACACGCAACACGGTGGTCGGGCGCCTGTTCGAGCAGGAGGAGGAGCCCGGCGGCGGAGGCATGGAGGAGGAGGAGAGTGGTGCAGGCAAGCGCGTCGTGCGCAGGAATTTCCAGACCGTTCCGTACTGGGCGGCGACGCTGCAGGTACCTTCGAGCGGGCGGCTCGTGGTGCCGGTGAAAATGTCCGACGACCTGACGAACTTCAAGGTGCGTGCGGTGGCGGCGTCGGGGTTCTCTCGTTTCGGGTGGAAGCAGACGGTGCTTCGCGTTCGCCTGCCGGTGCTGGTGCAGCCGCAGCTTCCGCGCTTTGCCAGGCAGGGCGATCGGTTCTTTGCCGGAGCCATTGCGCGGCTCGTGGAGGGACCGGAAGGACCGGCGACCGTGGACCTTGCGTTCACGGGGCCGGTGGACGCGCCCAGGGCGCAGAAATCGGCGGAATTGAAGCTGAACCGCGCCGAGAGCGTGCGCGTGCCGATCGAATTGAAGAGCGTCGCGGGACCGGAGACGTTGACGGTGAAAGTCGGCGTGACAAGGCGCAGCGACGGGGCGGGCGACGCATTCGAGGTGCAGATTCCGGTACTCCCGGACCGGCGGCCGGAGCGCCTCGCGTGGTTCGAGAAGGCGAAGGAAGGGCACCTGGCGCTGCGCGACCTGCCCGAGGCGGCGCGTCCGGGGACGCTGACGCAGAAGCTCGTCTTCACGACGGAGCCGGGCGTGCTCGAAATGGCGTCCGCCATGGATTACCTCGCGCAGTATCCGCACGGATGCCTGGAGCAGAGGCTTTCGCAGGTCAATCCGGCCGTTGCGACGGGGAGTCTCCTCAGGAAGCTCGGCTTCGACGACGCCTACGTGAATCGCACGCTTTCCGGCGCGAAACAGCTTCTTTCCGAGCTGGGCACGTTCCAGGACGACCAGGGGCTCTTCGCCTTCTGGCCGGGCGGGCGAGGCGACATCCAGCTCACGGCGCAGGCGGTCGAGTTCCTGGACGCGGCGACGAAGTCGGGGCTGCCGGTCGACGAGAAAACCCGCGCGCGGGCGGTGACGGCATTGGAAAAGGCATTGCGGAGCGACCATCCCGCATTGCTGCCGGGATACCGCTGGAACCAGCAGACGGCCGCGCTGCGGGCGCTCGCGCGCATGGGACGCCTGGACGAGCACTACCTCGTGGACCTTTTCCATCAGCGTGCGGACATGGACGCGACCAGCCTCGCGGACCTTGCGACGGCGATGAGCGGGCAGCCTCAGGCGTGGCGGTCCAATCTCGACCAACTCCGCGCCGACCTTTGGGATGGAGTGATCTTCAGGCTTTCGCGCGGGCAGCCGGTATTCGACGGATTGAAGTGGCGGCGCCCCGGTTGGACGGGCGCGTATCTGGGCTCGAACACTGCGGCCGTCGCAGCGGTCTTCGAATCGCTTGTGCGCGTCGATCCCGCCAACGAGAAGCTTCTGTTGCTGCGCGACGCGCTCGTTTCGTTTGCCACCGCGGACAACGGATTCGGCTCGACGCACGACAACCGCCGGGCCATCGAGGCGCTGGCTGTGTATGTGGACAAGACGGCGACGCCTGCGCCCTCCGTGAAGATCTCGCTCGCGGCGCCGGCGCGGGAAATCGCTCTCGACGCGGGACATCGCGTCGCAATGGCGAGCTTCGAGGCCGACGCTCCGGCGGCGCTGGACGTGAAGGGCGGCGAGGCGGGCATGCGGGCGCAGTACACGTGGATGCCGGCGGCACCCGGCACTGCTCTCGTGTCCCTGCGGCAGGGCTTCGTCGTCTCGCGCGCCTCCACGCTCGTGAAGGCGGACGGCACGCAGGATGCATGGAAGGACGACGTTTCCGGAAGCACCCTGACGCTCGCAACGGGAGACATCCTGGAGATTCACGCCAGAATCGTGAGCGAGGAGGAGCGGTATCACGTCGCGCTCGTCGTGCCCCTTGCTGCGGGTCTGGAACCGCTCAATCCGGCATTGGAGAATGCGCCGGCGGAGGCGCGCCCCAGCGAGTCCGACACGATATCGCCGACCTACGTGCAGCGGCTGGACGACGAGGTCCGCTATTACTTCACGAGGCTCCCGCGCGGCACGCAGACGCTGCATTTCCGCGTGCGCGCGTCGACTCCCGGAGCGTTCGTACACCCGGCGCCCTGGGCCGAACAGATGTACCGCCAGGAGGTGAGGGGAAGAGGCGACGGAATGAAGGTCGTGGTGGCGGAGAAGTAGCCTGGTCACCGGAGCATGATTCCCTCCGTGCCATTGTTCCGCGGCTTGCGTCCGCGGCACCTCGTCGCCGCGCTTGTGCTCCTTGCCGCGGGCATCGCCTTCCTGTCCACCCTCCACCGAGGACTTTCGACACCGAAGCCGTCGGCCATGGTCCTCGACCGTCGCGGACGTTTTCTGGGCGAAATAGCGGGCGAGAACGACGATCTCGGATACTGGCCGCTGCCCGCCGCGCTGCCGGAGAAACTCGTCGTCGCGACGGTGGAGACCGAGGATCGCCGCTTCTTTGCGCATCCGGGCGTGCACCTTCCATCGGTGCTGCGCGCCGCCTGGCAGAACACCCGGCGATTCAGGACGGTCTCGGGCGCCTCCACCCTGGCGATGCAGGTCGCACGCCTGCAGGCACCCGCCAGTCGCTCCGTTCTTCACAAGGCACGCGAAGCCGCGGAGGCGCTGCTGCTGGTATCCGACTTCGGCCACGAGCGCGTGCTGCGCCAGTACCTCACGCTCGCGCCCTACGGCCACAGGGTGCGCGGCGCGGCGCGTGCGGCGCGCTACTACTTCGACAAGCCCGTGGAGGATCTCTCCTGGCTGCAGGCATCGTTCCTCGCCGGTCTGCCGCAGATGCCCGGGCGAATGAATCCGCACAATCCCGACGGGCTCGCGCGGGCCTTGCGCCGCGCGCATCGCATTCTGCGCACGCTGCATGCCCGGGGCTTCGTCGCGGGCGACGAGCTGCAGCAGGCGCTGCAGGGTAGAGTCGGTCTCGTCCCTCGACCGCAGCGCAGCCCCGAGGCGCTCCATGCCGTTCTTGGCCTCGTTTCCGAGGCAGCCAGGCGGCGCGGCAACGTCTCGACATCGACACTGGACCTCGACACCCAGCGAACGACGGCCTCGATTCTCCGCGCCCAGATCGACGACATGGGCGAGGCGGGGGCCGGCAACGGCGCGGTCCTGGTCGTCGACCTGCCCTCCATGGACGTGCTCGCGTGGGTGGGCTCGCGCGACTACTTCCAGCAGGACGCACGCGGCGCCATCGACTACGTGCGCACGCGCCGATCGCCGGGATCCGCGCTGAAGCCCTTCCTGTATGCTCTGGCGATGGAGCAAGGCGCGACCGCCGCGACGGAGCTTCCGGACGTGGCTGCGGAGTTCGACGTTCCGGGCGGCGCGTGGCTGCCGGAGAACTACAACCACGGCTATTTCGGCCCGATGCTGCTGCGCGAGGCGCTCGCGAACTCCCGGAATCTGCCTGCGTTGCGCATCCTGTCGGAGGTGGGCGTGGAGCCGGCGCTGCGCTTCTTCGAGCGCGCGGGCGTGCGCGGAATCTCATGGGAGCCGGGGCGCTACGGACTGGGGCTTGCGCTAGGTGGACTCGAGACCACTGTGGAGGAGCTGGCAGGGCTCTACGCGGCGCTGGCGCGCGATGGCGAGCACGTGCCGCTGCGCTTCTTCGCGGACGATGCGGCCGTGCAGCCGAGGCGCGTGCTGTCGCGCGACGCGGCGCGCACGGTGCGGCACATCCTGGCGGATCCGAGTGCTCGCCGGCCGACGTTCCCCGCGGGCGGGTCGTTGGACTACGACTACGCGGTCGCGGTGAAGACGGGCACGAGCCAGGGATTCCGCGACGCGTGGACCGTGGCATTCTCGGACAGGCTGCTGGTGGGCGTGTGGCTGGGCAATCACGACCGGCGTCGCATGGCGGGGGTGAGCGGCGCGCGCGCGGCCGCCGCCGTACACGAGATCATGGACGCGGTGATGCCGGAGCGATCGCCGCAGCGTCCGCCGCTCGTCGCCTTCCCTCCTCCGGACGGATTCGTTTCCGCTGCGATCTGCCCTCTTTCCGGGCGGCTTGCGGGGCCGGGGTGTCCGTCGCAGAAGGCGGAGCACTTCGCTCCGGGCACGCAGCCGTGGCAGGCGTGTCCGTGGCACGTGCGCGTGCGGGTCGATCGCAGAAACGGCCTGCGGGCGGGGCGATCCTGTCCGCCGCGGTTCGTGGACGAGCGCGCGATGCTCGACCTGCCGGAGGACTACGCGCGCTGGGCGGCGTCGCAGCACCTCGAGATTGCGCCGCGGGATCCCAGCCCGCTGTGCGCGGAGGCGCTCGCCTCCGAAGCGCCCGCGCAACTGCGCATCCGGGAGCCGCGCGCGGGGGCGCGCTATCTGTGGGATCCGGAAACGCCGCCCGAGGCGTCGGGCATCCGTCTTTCGGCGCGCGCGACGCCGGCGGATCAGGAAGTCGTGTGGATCGTGGACGGCTCGCCCGTGGCGCGCGTGCGCTGGCCGCACGAGCTGCACTGGGCGCTCGCGCCGGGCCGGCACACGGTCGCCGCCGCGCTCGCGGGGCGGCCGGTCAGCGCCGGGCCGGTGACGGTGTTCGTCGAGAACTGACGCACCGGACGACGACGCGGCAGGACGGCTTGCGCAGCGGCTTTCACCGCGAGGGGGTCGAGCTGCACACCTGTGCGCGCGACGCAGGGGGATCTGGGCGGATCGCGTGCTCGCATGCCGTCTGGCGGGCGGCGGCGCCGGGGGCCTCCCCTCGAACGCACTCCCATGCGGCCGGGCAGACGGGCGAAGCGCTGGCGGTTGCCCCGGACCCGCGCGGGACGGGAATCGCGGCCTGGGACGTGCCGCCTCTTCGGGAGCCCCGGTGAACCGCCATCTTTTCGACGGGCGTCCGCAAGGGGGCCTGCGCGGCAGGCCCGTCGCGGACGCGGTGCGGCCGTTCGTCGCGGAACGCAGGGAGAAACGGGCACGCCGACGGCCCGGGTCGCGTCCCGCGCCGCTCAGTCCGGCGGGTTGAGCACCCCGTCGAAGAGCACGCGCGGCGTACACGTGCTCCCGTCCGACGTTGTGGGCACGAACACCAGCCGCGAGTTCGACTTGTCCAGCGAGAAGACCGGGTTGTTGTCCGTCGGCTCCATGAGCGACGTGCTCCCGTACGCGTTGTTGACGTACCAGCGGTCGCGGTTGTTGCAGTCCGACTCGCAGGTGGCCACGCGCACGTAGTCGAGGTTCGCATAGACCACGTAGCGGCGCGTCGCGTCCGCGGCGATACCCGCCTGCCACTCGGAGCTCGTCGCCATGTCGGCCAGCTTCACCACGCCCCAGCGGTAATTGTACGCCGTGCAGGAGGTGATCCCCGCGGGACACGTGGCCGCGTACAGAGCGTCGTCCCACATCGCGATGACGGTCGGCACCTCGCCGGCCAGCGCGAGCCGCACCGAGTTGTCGCGCGGCGACAGATTGCTCGGGCTCGACCGGCTGATGATCGTCTGCGAGTAGAAGCCCGTGCAGGCCGAGCCGGTGCACCGATAGAACTTGACCGCGGTGCCGGTGGCCTGCGCGATGCCCAGCGTAGTCGAGGTCGCCACCGCCGAATGCCCCAGCGTGCCTGCGGAGCTCGACACCGCCACCTCGGTCCAGTTTCCCGCCGTCGTGCAGCTCGACGTGCAGTGGCGGACCATCAGGCCGGATGCATTGCGCGTCACGACGTAGATGCGCGAGCCGCCGACCGTCACGACCGGGTCGAACTCGTCCGGGTCCGCCGCCGCCACCAGCGTGACCTTGCTGAAGGTACCGTTCGTGCAGCCCGACACCGACGTGCACCACGAGAGCTGGACTTCGCCGGCGCTGGTCGACCAGACGACGTAGGCCGACGTGGCGGTGGTGTAGACGTCCCTGGGGGTCACGTCGTTGCTAAGGCTCTCGGCGAGGACCTCCGAGCCCCAGCGGTTGACGAGGTCGTGGACCTTCACGCGTCCGTCCCCGGACGAGTCCGTGTAGGCCAGGAACGTCGTCCTGCTGTCCATGGCCGCCGCCACGTAGGGACAGGTCGGACTCCCCCGGAACTTGAAGCTGCCGCCGCCCGACACCGGGAACGACCCGGAGAAGGTCGCGCCCTGGGTGAAAGGCCGCACGGTGAATGTGGGCGAGTCGTCGGAGAGCTGTCCGTCCGAGTCGTAGGAGCGCAGCGCGCTCATGTACGAGGAGCCCACGGCCGCCGTCACCGTCGCGGTGTACGCCGACGGGTCCGCGAAGACGAGCGTGTTGTCCCAGACCGGGCCGCCCGTCGAGTCGTAGACCAGCTCGTAGCCGGCCGCGTCCGGCAGCGCCGTCCAGCCGGCCGCCATGATGCCGATCCCGGGCGCGTAGCCCCCCACGACGGGCGAGGACACGACCGGCAGCGCGGCGCGCAGGCGCGACAGCTCGTCCAGCCAGACGAACCCTACGTTCGAGCCCCACCCCGCGAGGTTCGGGGCCGTCGAGAGCGGGACGGCCGAGTCGATCTGCATGGTCTGCCAGCCCGACGAGGGCGTACACCCGCTGCTCGTCGCCGCCGCGGAACACGTGCCGTAGTTGACCGTCTCGCTGTCCAAACTCCACCAGGCGGCGTGCAGCGCGCCGTTGGAGTAGAGCAGATCCACCGGGTAGCTGGTGCTGACGCCGCTGGAAACGGGGGTTCCGGTCCTCCAGTCGGCGGCCCCGTCGCAGCCGTCGACGATGTTGCACTCGCCCAGCGACCAGGACGATCCGCTCGCCCATCCGACGAAGATCTTGCCGTCGCTGGCGGTCGTGCGCACGCCGTAGGGCGTGCTGGTCGTGACCGCGTACGGGGTCGCCCAGTCGCTCGTCGCGTTGCAGTCCGACGAAACCGCGCAGCGGGAGACCTCCAGGTCGGTGTCCGAGTTCTGGAACGCCCACAGGTAGGCGTCGGTAGCGACCAGCGAGAGGGCGTCGTTCCCGTTCAGGCCGGCGATGGGATCGGTCGTGGCGGACCAGTTCGCGGCCGAGGAGCAGTCGTACAGGTGCGGGCAGGAGGCGGTGCGCGGCCCGTAGACGCCGGACGAGGTGTTCCAGATGAAGCCCGCGTAGACGCGCGTGCCGGTGCGCGCCAGCACGACGTCGGTCGGATAGAACGTGGGGTACGAGACGGCGCCGGAGGACAGGACCGTCACGCCCGTCCAGTAGTACGACGAGTCGCAGTTGGCGGCGCGGTCGCACGTCCAGACGGCGAGAGAGCGCGTCTGCGGGCTCGCGCCGTTGCCCAGGACGGCCGCCACGTAGAGCCGGTCCGCGGTGACGACGAAGCCGGGCGTGTAGCCGAACACGGTGTTGCCGGTCGGGGCGACGAGCTCCACGCGCTTCCAGTTCGCGGCCTGGCGGCAGTCGGCGCTGGAGGCGGCGCAGCGGTGCACCCAGACCTCGTCCGTTCCCGACGTGCTGTTGTACTCCTTTATGCCCGTCGCATAGAGATTACCCTCGGCGTAGACGAGATTCGGCCGCGCGGAGGCGCGATCCATCTCCGTCGTCCAGGCCAGCGCGCGGCGGAATCCCGGCACCGCCTTGCTGCTGGCCGACCAATAGAGCGAGACGTTGCCCGCCTTGTCCACCGCGCGCACCGTCAGCGTGTGCTCGACGCGGTTTTCCAGTTCGGTCAGCACCGCCGCGGTGCCGGCGACGTTCACCGTGTAGTCGGTGCCGCGCACGGTGTACTTGAGCTCGTAGTGGTCCAGACCGGCGACCCCCGAGTCCGTGGAGGCGCTCCAGCTCGCGGTGATCTGGCGGCTGCCGGGCGTGGCCGACAGCGTCGCGACCTGGGAGGGTCTCTGGTTGTCGAACACGATGGTCGCGGAGACCGGCGAGACGGACTCGTTGAGCGCCGCGTCCTGCACGCAGGCGACCAGCGTGCGCGTGCCGCCGCTCGTCGAACCGAGGGTGAAGGAGGTCGAAAGCGTGCACGGCGAGGTGCTGCAGCCCGTGAACGTGTACGAGTACGTCGCGCTCGAGCAGGCGACGCTCGTGCCCTCGACGATGGCCGCCTTCAGCTCCGAGGTGGCCAGGTTGTCGTAGGCGACGAGCTGCAGCGTCAGGCCCGTCGAGGCGGTGTAGCCGGTCGACGGACTCGTCACCGCCAGCGAGACGGCCGTGGGCGGCTCGGAATCCAGCACGATGTCCGCCGAGACGACCGGCGTCGACTCCTTGAGCACGTTGTCGCGCACCTTGGCATACACGGTGTGCGAGCCGTTGACGGACGTGAGCGTGAAGATCGACGTCGCGACGAACGGAGCCCACTGCGCGCCGGCGAACGCCGGGTCCTCGGAGATCATCATTTCCTTCGGGTTCGCGCTCGTCGGCAGATCGCTCGCGACGAGCGTGACCTTGATGCCGGTGCGCGACGCGAAGCCCGCAGGATCGCCCTTGCTCGTGGACGCGAGCGACACCGACGTGAGGGTCGGCAGCGCGAGGTCCAGCGCGATGGAGTCCGATTTCGCGCTGCTCGTGCGTCCCGAGGCGTCGCGCACGCGCACCCAGAGCGTGTAGGTGTCCGACGTCGTCTTGTTCATGTCGAATGCGTAACCCGCCGCGGTGTAGTCGACCCAGGCCAGGTTGTCGCTGAAGGTCGATCCCGTCTGCGAGATCTGCATCTGCGTGACCGCGATGTTGTCGGTCGCGGGCACGGTGAGCGTCACGAGGTCGTTGTCCGTGTAGGCGGCGCCGTCGTTCAGCAGAAGGGTCGTCAGCACGGGGCTGGAGCGATCCAGGCCGATCGTGTCGGAAACGAGCGCCACGTTGCCCGCGGCGTCCTTGAGGCAGGCCGCGACGGTGCGCGTGCCGTCGAGCGCGAGCAGCGTCCACGGATTGCGCGTGAACGAGGTCGTGAACGAGGTGTAGGTCGCCGACGCGCAGTCGATGGTCTCGTTTGCGACCGCGTAGTACGAGGCGTCGCTGCTGGCGCCGCGCAGCTTCACCGACGCGGACTGCGTCCAGGCCGCGTCCGTCGTGCCGTCCGTCAGGTCGACGAACAGCGTGCCCGAGGGTGCGGCCGTGTCGAGCGTCACCATGCCGGACAGCGAAGCGGTGCGTCCCGAGGCGTCCTTCAGGCACGCGACGATGGTCTTGTTCGCGTCGGTGCTCGACACCGTGAAGGTCGAGTGTGCGAGGAACCCGCCGTAGGTCGCGGACGAGCAGTCGAGGCTCGTCTCGCCCAAGGCCATGCCCGCGATGTCGGTCGAGTAGCCTGTGAAGTCCACCGACACGTCGCGCGAGCGCACGTTGGAGGCGCCGCCCGCGAGCGTCATCGTCGCGCTCGGGTTCACGCGGTCGAGGGTGATCGAGGCGCTGGCCTGCGAGGTGCGGCCCGAGGCGTCCTTGAAGCACACGTAGACGGTCTTGGCGCCGTCGACCATGTTGTTGGTCGGGTCCAGGTCCCAGCTCGCGCGGCTCGTCGCGTACGTCTCGTAGCTGGCCGAGGAGCACGTCTGGCTCGAATTCGAGATCGATCGCAGCGCGGTGTCGGACGCGGCCGAGAACACGAAGTCGACGAGATCGTCCTTGGTGTACGCGGCCCCGCCGTCGATCGTGATCGTGCCCGTCGGATCGACGCGATCCAGTCCGATGGTGTCGCTGATGAGCGCGACGTTGCCCGCCGTGTCCTTGAGACAGACGACCACCATGCGCAGCCCGTCCTGCGCGAAGAGCGTCCAGCTCGTGCGGGTGAAGCTCGTCGTGAACGAGGTGTAGCTCGCGGATGCACAGTCGACGGTCTCGTTCGCGATGGCGTAGTACGTGGCGTTCGAGCTGGATCCGCGGATGTTCACGGTCGCGGACTGCGTCCAGGCTGCGTCGGTCGTGCCGTCGGTCAGGTCCACGAACACGCTGCCGGTGGGCGCCGTCGTGTCGAGCGTCACGATGCCGGACAGCGATGCAGTGCGTCCGGCCGCGTCGCGGAGGCATGCGACGACGGTCTTGCTGCCGTCGGTGCTCGACACCGTGAAGGTCGAGTGCGCGAGGAACCCGCCGTACGTCGCGCTTGCGCAATCCAGCGAGGTTTCGCCCAGCGCCATGCCGGCAACGTCCGTCGAGTAGCCTGTGAAGTCCACCGACACATCGCGCGAGCGCACGCTGGTGGCGCCGCCCGCGAGCGTCATCGTGGCGCTCGGATTCACGCGGTCCAGCGTGATGGACGCGCTCGCCTGGTAGGTGCGGCCCGACGCGTCCTTGAAGCACACGTACACGGTCTTCGCGCCGTCGACCATGTTGTTGGTCGGGTCGAGATCCCAGCTCGAACGGCTCGTCGTGTAGGTTTCGTAGCTCGCCGAGGAGCACGTCTGGCTGGAGTTCGAGATCGATCGCAGCGTCGTGTCGGACGCGGCCGAGAACACGAGGTCGACGAGATCGTCTTTCGTGTAGTCGGTCCCTCCGTCGACGATCATCGTGCCGACCGGATCCACGCGGTCCAGGCCGATGGTGTCGCTGATGAGCGCGACGTTGCCCGCGGAGTCCTTGAGGCAGGCGACGACCATGCGCAGCCCGTCCTGCGCGAAGAGCGTCCAGCTCGTGCGCGTGAAGCTGGTCGTGAACGAAACGTAGGTTGCCGACGCGCAGTCTATGGTCTCGTTCGCGATGGCGAAGTATGTGGCATTCGAGCTGGAGCCGCGGATGTTCACCGTGATCGACTGCGTCCACGCGGCGTCGGTCGTGCCGTCGGTCAGGTCCACGAACACGCTGCCGGTGGGGGCCGTGGTGTCGAGCGTCACGATGCCGGAAAGAGACGCAGTGCGTCCCGCCGCGTCGCGGAGGCATGCGACGACGGTCTTGTTCGCGTCGCCGCTGGAGACCGTGAAGGTCGAGTGCGCGAGGAACCCGCCGTAGGTCGCCGACGCGCAGTCGAGGGTCGTCTCGCCCAGCGCCATGCCCGCGACGTCCGTCGAATAGGCTGTGAAGTCCACCGGCACATCGCGCGAGCGCACGCTGGACGCGCCGCCCGCGAGCGACATCGTGGCGGTCGGGTTCACGCGGTCCAGCGTGATCGACGCACTGGCCTGGTAGGTGCGGCCCGACGCGTCCTTGAAGCACACGTACACGGTCTTCGTTCCGTCGACCAGGTTGTTCGTCGGGTCGAGGTCCCAGCTCGA